>Ga0181534_10000096_pt1 | contig 64730 bp, 51 predicted proteins | sample PEATcosm2014_Bin_37_FD_119758 | JGI IMG/M metagenome (GOLD analysis project Ga0181534, IMG submission 119758) | Peatland microbial communities from MTU Mesocosm Facility, Houghton, MI, USA - PEATcosm2014_Bin17_10_metaG | ecosystem: Environmental > Terrestrial > Soil > Wetlands > Peat | place... | reverse complement strand
GATAACTTTTCAAAACATCCGCCAAGTGCAATCCGTCGCGGTAAGCAAGCTTGCCTGGGCGCGCCACATGCCCCTGGAGATAGACCACGCGCTCTGAATTTGGCAGAACGGTACCGATCCGCACACGGTCACCGTCTTTCAATTCAATATTCGCCAGTTGCGATGTCTCGCTTGCCGGCCCGTTCGCTGCCGGTGGGTCAACGTTGATCGTTTCGCGGCGCTGATTGGCCACGATGCGTTCGATGGTGATGTGGCTCAGTTCCGCGGCAACCGTCAATCCGCCCGCATTCTCAAGCCCAGCTGCAAGCGTCGTTTCATTGCGAAGTTCATAGATCGCAGCTCGCCTGACCGCGCCGTAAACAGCCACCTGCGGACCTGCGGGCGGAACGAGTAATGTATCGCCACCCTGTAAATGATCATCGGTGTCGCGGACGCCGCGCAGTAGAAAGTCATAGAGATCGATCTCGCCGATGAGCGCTCCATTGCGCAGATGGCGCATCACGCGCAGCGAACCGACGGCGGTCGGCCCTCCGGCGGCATAGAGCGCGCTGAGCGGTGAAGCGAGAGAGCTGATGTCGTACGCGCCTGGCCGCTGCACATCGCCCACTACGTAAATCCGGATGGTGCGCAGCCGGGCCAGCGTGACAGCAAGATGCGCGTTGCGAAACTGCGGCTGGAGCGCGCTGGCGATGAGGTTTTGCGCATTCCCCAGAGTCAGGCCCGCCACCTGAATCTGGCCAGCCTCCGGCAGCGTGATGGCTCCTTCGCGAGTGATGGGGCGGGTAAAGGTCTGTGAGATACCGCCCCACAGGCTGATGCTAAGCTCATCTCCCGGACCCAGCACATAATCCGGGCCGAGTGGAATATCGAGCGGCATCGAAGTTCCAGAGACGCCCGGACGGCTGGTCGCCGCGGCTGCAAGATGATTCGTGAATACTTCCGAGCCGAAGCGCCTCAATTTCTCCGGCGAGTCCGGGACCTGTGTGTAGAGATCGCGCAGTGAGAGCAGATTGTAGGGAGCGTCCTGATGCAGAGCCTTCGGCTCGTCGGTGATGTTCGTTGCCTTTTGCTGAGCCGGACGCTGCCCCGCCGCGCCTGCTTTTGACAGTGCGTCTTGATCCTGAAGTTTCAATGGCGTTGCTGAAAGCGCATCTGCCGCCGACGGATTCACACCCGACAGGTCGAGGGAGTCCATATTGGCTAGAGCGTTCTCCGAGGGAAGCATGGTTGTTTCGTTAGCAGCCCCAGCGGCGGACTGCATGTCCTTTGCCGCATCGGTATTCGCCATGTTCTGGAGATCACTCTTCGATATATATCCCCGCGCCACAAGAAAATGCGTGATGCTTGCCCGCAGCTCACTGTCTTTGGCAATCTGGCCGAAGAGCTGTTCATCGGTGATTTCATCCGCCAGAATGGTGCTTCCTCTGGCCTGCATCGAGTCCGCCAGCACAGACTTCAACTCGATAATGATTTCAGAATTCTCTTGCGCGATGGCAACGATCTTCGCCGCGCTCAGAACCGTCCGAGGATCCTCAGGAGCGCTCAGAGCAGAATCCGGGCTGCTTGAATTATCGAGAGAATTAACCGTTACTGAAGGTTGTGGCGTGGATGTTGCGCCGGGTTGCACTTGCGCTAGAATTGCGGACGCGAACCAGAAACTAAAAAGGCATGCGAACGAGCAGATGCGATGAAGAATCCTGCGTCGAGGCTTTCTGTTTGCTTTCTTTGCGGTCATCGCTGTTGTACCTTCGGCATTCTCCGCTCCCAATACATCGCCTCGATTCCGTAGCGTATTCCCTCGAAAAAGTGAAATCGCAGGCGTCCCCAACCGTAGTTGGCTTCAATCCAGTAGCGATTCATGCGAGCGGCCAGAGTCTCTCCCGGCGCAGGCCGCGTTATCCGCGCCGGCAGGCAAAGTGGAATCATCAATCTCGCCACGTCTTTCGGTGCTGGCCTGTTGGGTAACTGCCTGCGCAAGAGAAGATAGAGCTTGCTCCCGAAGGAATCCGACAGGAGCAGTTCGCGCGCATAGCGGCGCAGCCAGAAGAGCGCGCCGGCAGGGATTTTATCCGAGGGCCAACGCTCGGCCACGGCATTCGGAATTGTGCCGAAGAAGTCCGATACCAACCAAACAGAAATCAACATGGCAAGGTCGCCAAGCGGCTCGCCGGCAGCGATTGCTTGAACCTCGCCCCAGAACTCGCTATCGTCCCCGCGCGTGTTGAGATGCCGCCAGAACTCCAACACCCACGAAACCCTCGTGTATTCGTTGCAGAGATGCCTTAACAGATGCAGCGCCTGCTCAACCAGCAGGTCTGCCGAAGACAACGCTGGCAGGCTCGCTCCCGCGAATAACCTGGTCTTCGCCCGTGTCAGGCAGTCGGACAATCCCTCCTGGCGCGGCAGGCGATGCAAATCAAGAGATTTCTGAAGATTGGCTCGATAGAGATCGTCTATGCCCGGCATGTCGGTAGGGCCGGACCTGAACTCCATCGTGCGCCCGACGGTTGCATGCAATGTATAACCCAGATCGCGCAGCGCGCAAACCGCGGCGTCTGTGTCCGACTCGTCGATCAAGTAGTCGAGATCGATCTGCCTGCGGAGTGAAGGGTCGGGCACAGAGTCAGGCGTGAGCGTAATTCCCTTAAAGAGCGCATACGTGACATGATCCCGCTCAAAATGCCGCGAAACCTTACAAGCGTCCCGCAGCAGGGTCGCGGTGCGTTGCCGGTTTCGTTCCAGATTCAATGCGAAGCGATCAACAACCGCGCGGGGCACACTCTCTTCAATATCCAGATCCTTTAGCCGGTCGAACAGATATAAAGCGATTCCGCTGATGTCCAGCCAAAGCAGGATCTTTCGCCAATCGCTTTCTGAAAATCTCCGCAACTGCTCCGCGGCCTCGCCGGCTGAGGCTGCAAAACAGTGCACCACCGCCTCTTTTAAGCGACGAGAACCGGACGCGCGCTTCACTGCGAAATGAGAATGCAATTCATTCATACGGATCAATGAGAATACATCTCCGGTTCGCCAAGGCTGCCGGCAGGTGGAAGATTGCGGAGATACACCACGATCGACCAGATTTCCTCGTCGCTCAGGGTTCCCTTTGAACCCGGCATTCCAGAAGGCCATATGCCGTTGTCAATCACCCATTTCAATTGGCCGTCGCTGTAGCTCTGCACGTCGGGAGAGGCCAGCGACGGAACTGGAGGAGACATGCGATCCGCGAAGGGCACGCCGGTGTTCTGGCCATCAAGGCCATGGCAAGCCACGCAATAATGTGTAAAAGCCTCTTTACCATCCGCGATGCTTTGCTTGGAAACCACCAGCGGATTTCTCTGCGTCTTGTTGCCGAAGAACAAGTAGTGCTTGGCAAAGGTCATCACACGGGTTTCGGCCTTCGATGGGGGATTCGCCTTGAAACCATTGCAGCAAAGCGCTGCACATAGGATCAAAGCCAATACCAGGCAGATCGCGGGGATTGTAACAGTGCGTCGCATTGCTAACCAATCACATGCAGCGTCAAAGTCATGGACCCGTGGCCGTTGCCGCAGAATACCGAGCAATGCCCGACAAAATCGCCATCTTTGTCCGGCGTGAACTGAACTTCTCCGCTACCTCCCTTCGGGGATTTTACTTCTACATTCAGTTCGCGAAAGCGAAGACCGTGCGGCACGTCGACACTCTTCAATACCAGAATCACGGGTTCGCCTCTCTGCAGAGTGATGGTGCCCGGATCGAAGGAAAATCGTTTTGCAGTTACTTCAATCCGCTTGGGTCCAGAAGCTGGCGATGCATGCACCAGAAAGAACGGACCCGGGAGGAAGAAGATAGCAAGTACCAAAGAGAAGACCCCAAAACTTTTGATCATTTTGCTCCTGGGAAGCCATGAGGATTGCCTCGGAACTGCGCGACTCGCTCCTCTACGCGCCACCTTGGCTGGATATTGTTAACCCTATCTATGGACCCCGTTCTTTCTGTCATTCCTGTGTCAGGAGATTGTCAGGAGATTGTCGCTCCGCCTGAATATCATGCAAGAGCCCGCGAAAAATCAATGATTTATAGCTTGCGGAAACCCCATGAGCTAATTGGAGAAGTTACAATTGACAATGCTCTGACATTCGTAAGACGCGCCCATGACATATCCGCTCAGCCGCCAAGCCAAGCTGAGTCTATGTTGATTCTTCGAGCGGTTCGACACCATATTGCCCGACACTCAATTGCGATGGCCGTATTTTTTCTCATGGCCTCAATTGCGGCCCATGCCCAGGACGAAAAAGGCCAGAACATTCCCCTGATTTCCGGCGGTGTAGGATTTTTGACCAACACCAGCGGAGGAAACACAAGCTATAACCCCATTCTTAGCCCATTGATCGCAGCGCCGCTTGGGAGCCGTATCCTGGTTGAGGGCCGCGGCTATATTCTCGATGTTTTCTACCCCAACGGCCAGGCGGGATATGCGAGATTTCACTTTCAAGGACTCACCTATCTCCAGGCAAACTTCATTGCTTCCAGGCATCTCACGGTTGTAGGAGGAGAGTTCCTTACTCCATTCGCGACCTACAACGAGCGCCTGAGTCCGCTCTGGATCAGCAATCTTCAGAATGGCCCGCTGATCTCCGGCATCGGAGTAATGGGAAGCGCTTCGAGTGTCGGTGGCATGGTGCGCGGCTCTGCGTTCTCAAACTCGCATGTCAATGCAGACTACGCCGTCTATTATTCCGCCAACAGCACAAACCCAAATTTTTCAGCGGAGCACTCCAGCGGCGGACGCGGCAGCCTCTACTTCCCTAATGAACGGCTCGAAGTCGGCGCATCCTTCGGACGCCGGCTACAAGCCACCACTGCAAACTTTGCGGGAGTGCACGTCTGGTGGGAGCCAGCCAGCACCGCGCTCAAGTTGCGCTCGGAGTATGCGCATGCGCCGCACGCGAGCGGATACTGGATCGAGGCCGATTACCGCTTGTCCCGCTTCAATGGAGGCGAAAGTTTTATTGGCCGCATCGAGCCGGTCTTCCGCATGCAACAGACCTTCCGCTCTGCGCCCGATCCGGGGGATGGGCTTCCGTCTGCCGACACACAAGAGACCGATTTCGGACTCAATTACCGGCTGCCACATGAGGTGCGCCTCGAAAGCAGCTATTCCCGTGAATTCTCTTCAACAGGGGACAAAAATATCTGGCAAACCGGCATCGTCTATCGATTCCTTTTTCCAACCTGGAGGGGCAAATGAAGCGCAGTTCGATCCTAATCTCATGTCTTGCGGGCGCTTTTGCAATTTTGCCGCTCATTGCTCAGCCAACCGCGCCAAAGGGAAACAGCCAGGTACCTCCGGCGCAGTCGAAGCACGCTCCACCGCCGGCATATTCCAGCGATGGAGAACGGGTTTTCAAGCAGAACTGTTCTCGCTGCCACGAGGCGCCGCAAAGCTTCCCGCCTCAGATCTCAGGCACTGTCGTACGCCACATGCGGGTACGTGCTTCGCTCAGTGAGCAGGATGAAAAGCTGATTTTGAAATTCCTGAATCCTTAAGATTCCGGCATTTGATTTAAGCAACGTAGATCCTACTGCGCTTGATTGTGGCCGATGAACTTATCGGTCCACTGGATAAACCACTTCATGTTCGGAGCGTCGGTGTGGCCTCCGTCATGCTGCCGCCATGCAAGCTGGCCGTCGAGCAGCCCCTGGTTGACCGGCGGCATCTTCGCAGCGCGGTAATCGCCTTCGACTGCAAGCCCCTTCGCGCCAAGCAAAGCGTAGACACGGCTTGCATCCACGGTGGCCATAAAGCTGCCCTGGTGGTCAAGCCACTTGGCGTCGCCTTTCTCCGGGACGCCATAACTGATGAAGGCGAGCCGTGGCGCACACAGGGCAATGAGTTCATTTGAATCAACCGGGATGTCGCCGGGAGTTTTGCTTCCGAAGGCCGCCTCGGAGGCTCCGTACCGCATGAAATTGCCGGCCATCCAATAATACTCACCGCCAGTAAGGCTCTCGACGGCCTCTCCAAAATTGCGGCGCAACAGTGTGGCTCCGCCCTTGCCCGATGAGCCAACCAACGCCATCGCGAAGCGCTGATCAAAGGCCATCGTGACCAGCGTAGCCTTGCCGTAACGCGAAACGCCATCGATGCCTACATGCTTTGCATCCACTGCCGGATCGGTTTCAAGGTAATCCAGCCCGCGCCCCGCGCCCCATGCCCAGGCGCGCAACGCGCCCCAATCCTCCGGCTTGCGCGGCTGGCCTTTGTTCACCAATCCGATGATGCCGCGAGTAACGCCTGCGCCGTCGTCGGCCTGCACACTGGCCGGATCGAATAATACAAATCCCCATCCGGCAGCGATCAACTGCCAAGCATTGGGCAAGTCTCCATCCTCGTTGCGTTGTGGAAATTGGAACGGAGTTCCTTTCAATGGCTGCCACGCCGGGTGCTGCGCGAAGACTTCGTTCAGTGATGGATCCTGCTGCGCCAGCAGCACCTTCCATGCGCCATTGATACGGTCGAGTTCATCGCTGGAGGGTTCATTGGGCGCGGGGAAACCAGCGCGGCCAAACATCATCAGCACCGGCGCTGGGCCTTTGGCATTTGCGGGCGTCACCAGCGTCATATGGATGCGAACGCTGATCGCCGGATAAGATGAATTGTCCACCACGCCAACGAGGTCTTTGGCAATCACCGGCGTGAATCCGATCATCTCGTGGTCCGCCGCAGTCACGGTCCAGTTCACTTTCGGAGTGTTCTCCGGGACTCGTCCATAGACATATTTCGACAATGCTTCGACTAGTTCGGGCCGGCGCCCATCCCACCACATCTTCGCCGTCGCAACCTCCTTGCCGTCATTCATCGTCAACGGATCAGGAATGGTTGGAAAGGGGTTGGCCAGTGATTCATCGTAGTTGGCGTGGTTCGGCGCTTTCTCATCGCCACTTGGTCCCGGACGCAAGGCCTTGATGCCCAACTGGTCCATCATGTTTTGGTGATCCTGATCGGCTGTGAAGGTTACAGGAGGCGGCACTGAAGCGACTTGCGCCTTTGCAAACGGAGAGAAACAGAGGCAGGCCAACAGAAAATTCGATTTGATAGGTACAGGCACGGAGCTACTCCAGAGTGGTATTCTTTTCTCGTCTCAAAAAGCGATTTAGCTGAGGACACCATATTAATCGGTCTGCCATGCGACATGCACTGAGATTTCTTTCCGTTATCGTTTTCGTGTTTGTATCGAACTCTGCCTACGGGCAGGCGGGCTATTCTTTCACACACAAACCGTCTGTGTGGGTCGCAACCTGGGGCGCGTCACAGCAAATCCCTGAACCACAAAATGCATTGCCGGTCGACGACCTGCGCGATGCAACGGTGCGGCAGATCTTTCATCTCTCCGTTGGCGGCTCGGCGTTGCGAGTGCATCTCTCAAACGCCTTCGGAACCGAAGCTCTCCACTTCACATCTGTTCATATCGCGCGGCCGCTCTCATCCTCGACATCGGCAATTGAAGCTGCCAGTGATCGACCACTGACATTCGCAGGCAGCAGCGACGTGACCATTCCTCCTGGAGCGGAGATCGTTTCCGACCCGTTGCAAATCACCATCGCTCCGTTGTCCGATCTTGCCGTCACATTTCATCTCGACGCGCCGCCGGTAGTAGAGACAGGCCATCCGGGATCGCGCGCTACGAGTTACTATCTGCATGGAGATCTTGTCGGCGCAGCAACCCTGACGGAACCCAGGCATGTCGATCACTGGTATCAAATTTCTGAGATCGACGTGTTCTCTACTCCGGGAGGAGCCACCTTGGTAACTCTCGGAGACTCTATAACTGACGGCCACGGCGCGACAACCAACGGCAACGACCGCTGGCCTGATGTGCTGGCCGAGCGGCTGCAAACCTCGCCTGCCACGCATAATATCGCCGTGTCGAACCAAGGCATCGGGGGCAATCATCTGCTCACCGACGGCCTTGGACCCAATGCATTGGCGCGCTTTGATCGCGACGTACTTGCTCCGGCAAGCGTACACTGGGTGATTGTCCTTGAGGGCATCAACGATCTTGGCGGGTTGACCCTAAAAGGCGAGGTCTCTGCGGCAGACCACGCTGCGATCGTGCGGCGCATGATCGCAGCGTATCAGCAAATCATCGTGCGCGCCCATGCCCATGGTCTGCTTGTTTACGGCGGAACAATCACTCCCTTTGTCGGCTCCGATTATTATCATCCCGGTCCATTGAGTGAGGCTGACCGGCAAGCCGTGAATCAATGGATTCGAGCCTCCGGACAATTCAACACGGTCATTGATTTTGACGCCGTCGTGCGCGACCCCGCGCATCCCGATCACCTGCTTCCTGCCTATGACTCCGGCGACCATCTGCATCCATCGCCCGCAGGATACAAAGCCATGGCGAATTCCATTCCATTAATACTGTTTGCAGACTAAGTGCTACGTGGCTGCGTTTGCTTCAGTGAGAGAAACTCCAATGATGATGAGAAGTCTTCGCACTGTTGTTTTTACCGGATGCATTTTCGCCACACTGCTTGCACGCGCGAACGATCCGCCCGCAATCTCAAAGTCGGCTACCGGTGGGCAACTTATCGTTAACGGCAAGCCGTATCTGATTCTCGGCGGCGAGTTGGGCAACTCATCCTCTGGCACTGCGGCTCAGGCAGACACGATCCTTCCTCACATTGCGCAGATGCATGTGAACACCGTGCTCATGCCTGTTGCCTGGGAGCAGATTGAACCAACAGAAGGTAGCTTCGACTTCAGCATTCTGGACCATTGGATTGACGTTGCACGACAACAACATCTGCACCTCGTTGTGTTGTGGTTCGGCAGTTGGAAGAACGGCTTCTCCAATTATGCGCCCGCCTGGGTAAAGCAGGACACGAAGCGCTTTCCAAGAGCTATCTCTGCCGACGGCGCCGAAATGGAAATTCTCTCCACTCTCGGAACTGAAACGCTAAAAAGCGACAGCCGCGCGTTCTTTGAGCTGATGAAACATCTCCGTGTAAAAGATCAGGATCAGCAGACTGTGCTGATGGTGCAGGTCGAGAACGAGGTCGGCTATCTGGGGCGCGGTCGTGACCGGTCAGAGGATGCCACTCGCCTCTTTCGCGGCCTCGTGCCAATAGAATTGATGCACAAACTCCAGAGCCATCGCGACGAGTTCTCTCCTGAGCTGCGCGCGCATTTCAACTCATCCGGTACAACGTGGACGGAGGTCTTCGGAGATGCCGCGGATGAAGTCTTCATGGCATGGAACTATGCGAGATATATTGAGGCAGTTGCAGAACAGGGCAAGAAAACATACCCATTGCCGATGTATGTGAACTGCCAACTGCCTGCCCCGGCTGAGCGCGCAGGCGAGTATCCCAGCGGTGGTCCTCATCCGTATTATCTCGATGTCTATCGCGCCGCCGCGCCCTCGCTCGATTTCTACTCGCCGGATATTTACTGGCCTAATTTTGAGTACTGGATCGATCGCTACAAACTCAGCGGGAATGCGATCTTTGTTCCGGAAGCGCGGCTGGAAACCGCGCCATATAACGCGCTTTATGCATATGGAGCAGCGCGAGCGTTCGGCTTTTCTCCATTTGGAATCGATGGACTTCCAGCTACGCCGAGTGAACACGATTCAGCGCCGACTATCAAGGATGTATACGAAACTCTGGACAGCCTGAGCGATATTTTGCCCGCTCTTCAAGCTGCCGGCAGTACGCGAGGAATGGTGCTGCACAGCAATAGCCAACGCCCAACCCAGACCATCGCGTTAGGCGCTTACCTCTTCGAGGCCACGCTCTCTCGCTCGTGGCCGGCAAAGTCGCTATTGGAAGACGACGGAGCGATGATCCTTCTGCAATCATCGGCGAACGAGTTCTACATTGCAGGCTCGGGGCTGACGGTGTCGTTCTATCGCAACCCTGATTTCGATGCGAAGATCAGCGGAATCGCCCGCATCGAAGAGGTCAGCCGCTCCAACGGCACCTGGACCACGCTGCGCCGCCTCAACGGGGACCAGACCAACCAAGGCCGGCAGCTTATGATGGCTCCGCACCAGATCAATATCTATCGCGTGATCCTATATGCAACCGATAGAAAGCCGCTATCGCAGTAGGTGGCTCTATTCCAATTCGTGTACTGTATGGAGTTCCAGCGCCTGAAAAGATAAAGCGTGGCGGAAAAGATCGGGAGACCTCTTCCGCCGCGCAAACGCAGATGCGGGGATGAAATCAGTTAACGGTGCAAGCCGTTCCGTTCAATGAGAAGGCCGTGGGGATTGCGTTGGTTGATCCATTCCACGTTCCGTTGAAGCCGAACCCGGTGTAACTGCCACCGGCGGGAATGTTCTCCCAGGTCTGGCCGGATTGTTCGCTCACCGTAACGCTGGCCCCGCTCTCGGCCACTGTTCCATTCCACGAGCTGGCAATGGTCTGTTCGTCGGCGAAGGTCCATTTCAGCGACCAGTTGCTCAGAGCGGTGCTGCCGCCGTTCTTGATAGCGATGGTTGCTCCGAATGCACTCGAGTTCTGCGGCGTAATTGTGTAGTCGACTGTGCATGCGCTGCTGCCACCCCCGCCGGACGAGGAGTTAACGGTTAGATCAATGGAAGTGGACGCGGTCGTGCTGCCTGACGTCCCGGTGGTGGTGATTGTGGACGAGCCAGTCGTGGCCGAGCTGCTGGCCGTCAGTGTGAGCGTACTGTTTCCAGTGGTGGGGTTGGTGCCGAAGTTCGCGGTGACTCCGCTGGGCAGGCCGGTGACAGCAAGCGTAACGCTGCCGCTGAATCCGTTCACGTCCTGTAGCTCAATGGTGTCGGTAGCGCTACTTCCTTGCGTTACGGAGAGCGTGGACGCGGAAGGTGACAGGGTAAACCCGGGCGTACCGCTGGAGCCGCCACACGACGCTGCGCATACGGTTGCGTTCACAGACCCGCTCGCGCCGTTAAATGCTTCGGTGCCGAGGATCTGATAGTTGAACGTACCCACCGGCAGCCCGAGGCTTTTCCAGTGGTTAAAATGATTGGCGGTGGTGACTACGCCGTTCTGTCCGATCGTTGCCCCACCCCAGGCATCCAGATACTGTTCGAAAGTTGCCGTGCCCTGGATCGAAGGCTGGTTGACTTGCTGATGCTCGAAAGTGGTATAGGTATGTCCATCGCTGGTTACAGTACCCAGTTCCGTTGCATCCGCCGTGAACAGTGAACCAAACTCTGTGATGTAATATTCGACCAGTGGATTTGTCAGCCACCCATAGACTGAAATGTAGTTATAGCCGCTGGCGGAGCCAACATTGTAGCCAATCACCTGCGCGCTGCCCGGATTGAAGCCTTTGCCACCCACCACATCCCCTACACCAGACCACGTCAAAGCATAATTGCCGGCTGTTCCCAGCGTCATAGTCGATGATCCGCTACTCGTAAACAACGAGTAGAAGAACCCATTATTCGTGCCCGTTCCATTGTCGCTTACCGTTTGGGCGCTTGCCGCCATGGTTGCGCAGCCCGCAGCCAGCAGAACCGCGAGGACTACCTGCTGAACTTGTGACGAAACGAAACTAATTGAACGCATACGAACCTCCTCTTCATATCTATTGGTTGAGAACCGACGATTGCCGCAGGCATCGCCCCTGGTCGTGCGGCCCCCCTCATGCAGTTTGTTGCATGAGGGGGCAGCCAGTTAGTTGACGGTGCAGGCCGTTCCATTCAACGAAAAGGCCGTCGGGATTGCGTTGGTCGTGCCGTTCCAGGCGCCGTTGAAGCCGAAGCCTGAGTAGCTGCCACCGGCGGGAATGCTTTCCCACGTCTGGCCAGCCTGTTGGCTCACCGTGACGTTGGCACCGCTCTGCGAGACAGTTCCATTCCACGAGCTGGCGATGGTCTGGCCGTTGGCAAAGGTCCAGGTCAGTGACCAGCTACTTAATGTGGTTGCTCCACCGTTCTTGATGGTTATCGTTGCTCCGAAGGCGCTCGTATTCTGCGGGGTGATCGTGTAGTCCACTGTGCAAGCACTGCCGCCGCTTGAAGTTACAGTGAGCGTAACGCTTGTGGTTGCCGTCGTGCTTCCTGAGGTTCCCGTAATCGTTACTGTGGATGTGCCTACCGTTGCCGTGCTGCTGGCCGTGAAGGTAACTACGCTGCTTCCGGCCGTTGGGTTGGTGGCAAAGGAGGCAGTTACTCCACTGGGCAGTCCCGACGCGGCAAGCGTAACACTGCCGGCGAAGCCGCCCGTGTCCGTCACGGCGATCGTATCAGTGGCGGTGCCGCCTTCTGCAGCCGACACCGTCGACGCGGAAGGAGTGAGCGTAAAGCCCGCCGCTGTCTTGGCGCTAACAGTAAGGGAAATAGTTGTGCTTGCCGACAGGCTGCCCGAGGTTCCGGTGATTGTAACCGTAGATGTTGCCACGGTTGCCGTGCTGCTGGCCGTAAAGGTAACTACGCTACTTCCAGTAGTGGGGTTGGTTCCAAAGGCCGCAGTTACTCCGCTAGGCAGTCCGGAAGCAGCAAGAGTTACGCTGCCGCTGAATCCTCCGCTGCCGGCCACCGTGACGGTGTCGGTCGCGCTGCTGCCCTGCGTTACCGACAGCGTGGACGCGGAACGCGACAGCGTAAAGCTGGGTGATACGGTAGACGTGCCCGACACAAAGGTAGTAATGCTTTGCACAGGTAGTGTGTAAGTAAACGAGCCGCCTGAGACGCTCACCGCAGGTTGTTGCGCCAACATACCGCTGGCAGAGGTCTGGAAAGGCGTAACCGAGGTGAATGTCTCGCCTGAAGTGGCGAAGGTAACGGCGCTGGGGGATCCATTCGAATTGATCGCGACGATCTCAGAGGTTCCGTTGCCTGTATAAGCCGAAACATCCACGCCAGCGACTGGATTTGCCGTCGCGCTGACGCGGACTGAACCAGGCCGAACATACTTCGAGAACTGGGCTAAGGCAGCGCCATAGTATGTGGGATTGCTATTGGTGTCGATCAGCCCGTAGTTGATGTTTCCCCCGCCCGGATTCCAATCCCAAATCCACCACCATACATAGGCGTTGTATTCGGCCGTCACCATCGAGTTATGAACCTCCTCGGCCGCCGCAATTGCATCACCGATCGCCGGCGTCGCACCTGATGGCGTCAGATAGTGTTCGGTCATCCACACTTCCTTGCCTTTGTTTTCTGCGTTGGTGTAGAACGACGGTGAAACTCCGTAGATGTGCCCTGCGATAATCGAAATTTTCCCCACCGCGTTGGCATCATCCAGAGCCGGATCGGAAAGACTGGTGATGAAGCTCTCCGACTCCGGCATGATCAGCTTGGTCGTCAGCACACTAGCATTATTTGCCACCCAGGTATCCATCGTTGCTCCAGTCCACACACACGACTCGTAAGTCACGTTTGCATCTGGCTCGTTCTGCATCGAGATAGCATAAAGCGGCACACCGCCCGCCGCCAGGTAGGCAGTGAAAAGGTTCAGATAGTTGGCGTAGGCGGCGTATTCCGAAGTATTCAGCACACCCTCAACGGTGCTGTTGCTGCTCTTCCACGCTGCCGGAGGTGTCCAGGGGGTAGCGATGATGGTTGCGCCCAGCGTGTGGGCCATTTGTGCGTTCGCTAACTCCGTCGCCCAGTTGGAACCGCCGGTGGTCGAGCTGGGATCAATGCGCACGCGCAGAATGCTGAGTCCTAACTCTCCGTTGCCCGTGCCAAACAGTGCGTTCGCCTGCGCGGTAGTGAACTGCGGCATCCAGGACTCCGCACCGCCGTACCCGCGAATTGTTTGGCTGGTTGTACTGAAGTTGACGGTTGCCGTTTGCGCCCCTGCCAGTACGGGCAGGCAGCAGCAGAGCGACGCCGCGGCGAATCGAATGATTCTTGAAATCATGTGATTTATCTCCATTGGTTTGTCTCATGTGACCTTCAGTTTTCAGCCCATGCCGCACACAGCAGCCGTCGGGCGTACGTGAGCCGGTTTACTCCAGCCGGGATCGTTCACGTCCGGGCTTGAAGCCAGACAATGCGATCCTTCAAGCCTCTGATTTCAGAGGACATGCAGGGGTCAAAGCGCGCATCGAAGAGAAAATTGGCGCAACTCTCTACTCTTTTTGAAGTTAGGCTAAAGTCATCGACGGCCTTTCGCGCCGTTCCTGCCCTTCTTTCTTAATCTCAAGGGGGGAATCCCTCCTCATTTTGTTGCCAGCGAAGTGTACTCCCGGTCAAACGAAATGATCAAGATAAATCGATGTACTTAAGGGAGGAATGTAATTAATCCATGATATCGATCCCACGTTTGCAAGTGCTGGGTGTTCATTTACCGGTTGGCTGTAGACAATACCGCGACTGCATCCCATGGGGTCCCTTGCCCCTCGTTGTGCCGATGCGGATCGTTGTGTTGGAAAAAACGCCCCCGCCATTAGCGCCGCTGCTGGTAGCGGGTCGCAAAAACAAGCCCTCGACTCGAACTGTGCCGAGGGCTTGTTTTGCGGGAATTTCGAAGACCGGAGCTGCTGATTCTCTGCATTCTTGGTTACATCATTCACTGCATCCGCAAATGCCTTGGAGCCTTTGCTGCGGTGAATTCAGAGCCGGCTCATGAAATTCGGACAGGGAGTTAAGTGGAGGTTCTGTTCACGCGTAGCCTAGAATGGCTGGGATGAGGAGAGCAGATGCCCAGACGTCCACGCCGGAACCATTCAGCGGCGTTCAAAGCGAAGGTGGCCTTGGCCGCTATCAAAGTGGAAAGGCCAGTTGCTTGAAGGCGCCACCGGTGTCTTCGGCGGCGAAGCCAAGGCCTAGTCAGCAGCGGCAGAGGGCGCTAGCGCGACAATGTATTCGTCGAGCGGGTGTGGAAATCGATCAAGTATGAGGAGGTCTATCTTCATGCCTACGAAATAGTCCACGAGGCCAAGACGCTGATCGGTCGCTATCTGGAGTTCTACAATTCCATCAGACCGCATTCCAGCCTGGGGGCGTTCACGCCCGATCAGGTCTATTTCAACCGCCTGCCGGATACTCTGATAGCCTAAACCAAGAACAAGAACTTCCACTTAAGAAAAAACAAAAACTGTCCGAACAACCTGGACCACCGTAATTTCCGACTCCCCGAAAACAATAGGACGAGAATCAGGGGGTTTTCCGCAGCCTGTAAAGCTCATGCTGATATAGCTGGCAGGCGTTTCGGCCCGGGGCCACAGCAGATGCTGATCCTTGTGCACGACAAAGCGAACCAGCCAGCGTGGCGTTATGGCCCCAAATTGTGGAGCGGGCTTGGTTACATTGGCAAGCTGAAATGCGGCTTGTTCACCGAGAGAAACGCGGAGAACTTCTTCTGGCACATGCTGACTTCTTCTCTTTCTATCAGCCAAATCTTATCTGCCGCCGTGTGAATCAGCGAGTGAACAAACGAATCGCAAATAACAATGAAAACAATGCCAAGTTCCCTTACGGAAAGCAGGTTCCACTACAAAAAAATTGGAGCACCGGGCGGGAATTGAACCCGCGTATACAGGTTTTGCAGACCTGCGCGTTAGCCGCTTCGCCACCGGTGCCTGTGAAAAACAAAACTTAATACTTGCGCACACTATGATCCACGCGGTCCGACCATGCATGAATTCCGCCAGCCAGGTTCCAAACATGCTCAAAACCCGCCTGATGCAGAACCTTTGCAGCCTTCACGCTGCGCGTACCCATCTTGCAGATGGTCACAATATTCCGGTTCAGGTCCAGTTCATTCAACCGTTTCGACAGTTCGGGCAGGGGAATCAGCTGGCCGCCGATATTGGAGATTTCGTACTCGTACTCATCTCGCACGTCGAGCAGAAAAAGATTCTCGCCCGCATCCAACCGCCGCTTCAGCTCTTCAACACGAATCTCTGGAACGCTCATAGCTCCTCCCGTTTCCTGTAAGCCGGTGGACAGTTGCCTGTTGCTGCCGCCTGGCTTTCAACCCAAAACAGAAAACCCACCTGCCAGTTCAATCTCTGGCGGTGGGTCTGAATCATGTGCCGGCTTGTAACTTTCTCTAGCCCAGCCACTTCCTCACGCCAGAATGCATCTGCGTACAGCACACCGCTGCACAACAACACATTTGAGCGCTCATGGGGCTGGAAACGATCACGGAAAAAAGAATAGCACAGCCGCCCAAAAAGGCAAAACCCGATTCTTCTATTTGATTTCTGCCGTTCGCCAGCAGCCTCGCGCCGCGGTTTGAAGATCTGCCGTCTGACAGACGATCCACCCTAGGCGCGCTCTTGTTTTTTCGCCTAGGGTGGGATAGCAATGTGCTCACGCAGGGCCGCCACCAGCCTCCTACTGCCCGTTTCTTTTACTGCATTGCGGAGGCGTTCGCATAGCTCCGGCTGCGGAGCGCTGCGAGCGATGGCCTCAATTGCCTGCGGTGCTTCACGTCCATCCTGCGCGATGATCGCCAACAAATACTCAGCAGCCTCGGGCAACCGCGTCAGGGCAATCGCGCTCATCAGCACCGAAGTGAACCAGCTATCAGCGCCTTCCTTCAGCCGAGCAATCAACACAGCCAGCGCCCCGGGCAGCCGTGTATCGGCCAGCGCGAAGGCAGCTTCGCCCGAGAGGTCGTCGCCATCCTTGAGATACTTCGCAATCAGAGGGATTGCCGACACGTCTTCAATGCCAAGCAAGGACGAGAAACACGCGCCTAGCACTTCCGGCTCGTCATTCGCGAGCAGCGTTCGCAACCGCAGAAGCAACGCCGCGCTTGGTCCGCCGACGTGGCCAATGGCACGCGCGGCTTCCATGCGCACTGTCTTGTCAGTGTCTACCAGCGGATCGAGAAGAATCGTCAGCAGATCAGCATCTGTGATGCCGGGGCAATTGACCAGCGCATGAGTGCAGGCTCCGCGCAAGGCTCCGGCAGAGTCGGACTTGCCGCCCATCACCGGTTCAAGCTGCTGATGCCCCAGGCCGCGCAGATAGGCGTCCTTCTCGCGATGTTCAAGCCGGACCAGCGCCTTGACCAGCGCGTTTTTCGCCCAGCATTTCGGGTCGCTCTTAACTGCATCGATGAAGAAGTGGTTATATGCAGCGAGTATCTCCGGCAGCAGCGCAAAGATCTCATACTCCGCAACCAGCTTTGCTGCTTTGGCGACGATGAAGTTGTTGCGGTGGTTAAGAGCTTTGCGCAATTGCTCGATTTGCGCGGCGTCTGGAGTTGAAGCTAGCCGAATTGCCTCGGCGAGGGACTCCAACTCGGCAAGCTCTTTGTCGAAGCCGCGGGAGGTTGAGGAGGACGAAGCGGCGCGGCCTGAAGGCTTGGGAGACATGGCGCAATCAGAATAGCGCAGGGGGCCGCCCTCATTTGTGGCTAGTCAAGGGTGGGGGACCCAGCTGGAACAATCTCTTGATCATCTACAGGCACCCGTCGATCGATGCGTTTCAGGGCCGCGATGCGATGGTATTGTTTTTGACGCCGGTGGCGATGGGAGTGACCACTGGCGCGGATATGCCGATAAACTCGAAAATATTCAAGCTGGTGAATCCGTCCTCCAGGGCTCCGGTTGTACCTGTGGCCCACAGGTTTCCTGAACCATCCAGAGCGATGCCCGCGGCACCGCGAGCAGTTCCATAGCCAGTGGAGGGAGAGATGGGCACTCCGGAGTTGGAGAACTCGGCTAACGCCCCATCTACAACCCAGGCATTGCCATCTCCGTCGATGGCAATGTCACCGCCGAATCCTTCTCCTGCGGGATTAATGCCGCCGCCTTGACCCGAGCAGGCCGGAATCAATGACTTTGATTCCTTGGTAAAACCTTGCTGACTGGAGATCCACACGTCGCCCGAAGCATCGATGGCGACTCCCGCAGGCCCTTGCTCGGGCTCAAATGCTGCGCCACAACTGAATTGACCGGCAGTGGGCGGGTTCACAATTGCGCCAGAGCTGGAGAACTCATTGAAGAAGGCCGATCCAAATGGAAGCGCGCCCCAGATATTGCCACCCGCATCAATCGCGGTACCGGAGATTCCAGCTCCATCACCGGCGGCCCCCGGTGGATTGGCCACTGCGACAATAATTGAACCGGAGTTGGAGAGACCGGCAACACCGTTTCCGTACGGAAACCACGCGTTCCCCGCTGCGTCGATGGCGACGGAAAACATGTACGACGGAGCAAACGGTCCGAAGCCTGTGGATGGGGATAGAAGCGCGCCTGCGTTGGAGAACTCGACGACAGTGCCGCCGGGCTGCTGTGTGCTTTCGAGATAAGTATAATTTGCTATCCACGCATTGCCTGCGGTGTCGATAGCGATGCTTTGCGGAGTACTCAGCCCGCCTCCGGTATAGCCCGCGGCCGGGGAGAGAAATGCACCGGAGCTGGCAAGCTTGATCACATTGCTGTGAAAGGCATCTACCACCCATACGTTGCCGTCGCCATCGATAGCGATGGGGTGGGAGCCGGTGACAGCGCCGTCTGTGTCCTCATTGGGCACAGTAAAGACGAGTTCAATCGCGAAGTCGTTGGGCTGGGTGGTAAGCGCCGGGTTGAAGGCGGAGCTTGCGCTGGCCAGCGCATAAAGCGCGGCAACGTTGATCCCTGGGTGATGAGCGATGTTGATGGCAGCCGTGGCCGTGTCAGTGGGCTGCGCACCTGTGGTTGTTCCATCGGCGGTGGCGTTCTCGAAGAGCATCGAGCAACTGCTGGCATTTGCCGCGCCCACGCACGCTGCTAGGATGTTGGCCAGAGTATTGATCTCGCTCTGCGGCACAACACCATTGCTGCTGGGCGTGGTTGTCAGCGCAGTTCCAGTAGAGGGAGCGGCCAGGTTGCTGGCATTGGCGAATGCGTTGGCGATGCCGGTCTGGGCCAGCGCAGTCCCGGAACTGGAAACATGGAGAGCGTCCGTGGCAAAGCCCGCCATGGCGTAGGCCGCGGCGATGGTCGAAACCTCATTGACCGTTATCGTGGACGTAACGGCGGAGAAGCTGCCTGAAGCGGGGCAGTTGCCCAACACCGCCAGCAGCCCGGAAGCTGCGTTATCGCCGAAGCCCGCATCGCCGCCTTGCGCATAGACATATACCTGCGTATTGGCTGTGCAGGTATAGTCCCCGGTCAATGCAAAACTCCCATCGGAAGCTGTTACGACATAGGCTCCAATTTGATCGGAGGCGCCCGTCAACGATGGTTCCAGCAAAGAAACTGACGGATTTCCGTAGCCGGTTGTGTTGGCAGCAAAGAGGTAAACGTGAGCTCCAGCGATTGGAACCTGCCCATGAAGAACGACACCGCTTGGCGGCTGTGGCTTGGCAATCGTATAGAGAGCCGACTCGGCCGCACTGAGCGTAAAGCCAGGGGCAATCGCCGCCGCCATCAGCGTTTCTGTAGTGCTCACAGTAATCGGCCCGGTGTAATGGGCTGAAGCGGCGGTTGGCATCGTTCCATCGATCGTGTAGTAGATAATCGCGCCCGCGGTCGTATCTGTGATGGTTACCGTCTGCGCGGTCGTATAGGTACCTGCGGCAACAGAGAACGTTGGAGTGACTGCAGCGACTGTTGTAGTAGCCATGTAGGCCTGGTGGCCCGAACAACCGGCAAGCATCAGGGACAAAACTGGAAGCGAAATGAACATATCACGCGTATGCATGGCTCTCCGCCGAAGGGAAATTGTCCACCTTTGTCTTCGTAAACTGAATCGCGCCCTTTTTATTCCATCGAACTTTAAGCGATTCACAAATCGCCTGGGCTAGGACGGTCCATGCTCGTCTTGCATCGATTCCTTTCGACTCAGACTTTAGGCTTCGTGGTTCTACAGAGAATCCACCTCTTGCATATTTATCCAAAATGTGTGTATATTTATTCAAGCGCGTTTCCGGAGACGGAGGCGCGCTTTCGATTTGTTTGGTGGAAATTCGGTCACACGGCGAGCGACGGCATTTTTTTGAAAATACTCTGACAGGGTAAGAGGCGATGAAGGACGAACGGCTCAACGCGATCAAAGAACTGGTGGCTGGCTCGCAGGTGGCCAACCAGGACGAGCTGCGCCGCAAGTTGCTGCGACGAGGCTTTGAGGTGACGCAGGCCACGCTTTCGCGCGATATTCATGAGCTGCGACTCTCGAAGGGTCCGAGCGGGTATACTCTGCCGGGCGGCAGTGGGGGAAATGGCCAGGTTGAGCCAGTGGAAGACGACAGCCCTCCCTCGGTCGCTGAGATGATTGAGAGCTTTGGATTGCGGGTGCGGCAGGCGATGAATCAGGTGGTGGTGCGGACGGTGATGGGCGGAGCGCAGCCTCTGGCCGCGTCGCTTGATTACGAAGAGTGGCCGGAGGTGGTGGGAACCATCGCCGGTGACGATACGGTATTGGTGATCTGCCCGGACACGCGCAGGGCCGGCGAAGCAGAAGCGCGGCTGAGGACGATGTTGGAGTCATGAGCGAGACGGTTCAGACAGCAGTGATTGGAGTGACGGGATACTCGGGCGCGGAGCTGGCCAGGCTTCTGCTGCACCATCCCCGGCTGAAGGGCAGGCCGCCGGTTTTTACCGGGCGCGTGGATACCAAAGACGCGGCACGGGGCGGTGTGCCGCTGGGCGAGATTCATCCGCATCTGGTGGACAGCGCAGGCAATGGAAATCTCAAACAAGAGCCGTTTAGCTGGGAGCTGTTGGCCGAGCGTGGCGTGAGTGTGCTGTTTTTGGCGACTCCGCATGAGCAGTCGCGGGAGTGGGTTCCGGAAGCACTCAAGCGCGGGATTCGAGTGATTGACCTGAGCGGCGCGTGGCGGTTGACCGAGGCTGCGAACCGCGCGGTGTACGCCTTTGAAGATGACGGGACGGTACTGGCCACAGCGACGCAGGCGCAGGCGGTTTACGGGATGCCGGAGTTGCATCGGGCAGAGATTGCTGGCGCTATTCTTGTCGCGAATCCTGGTTGCTATGCGACCTCGGTGATTTTGCCGTTGCGGCCGCTGGTTGCGGCGGGGCTGGTTGATCTGGATCGCGGCATTGTCGCGGATTCAAAAAGCGGCGTCAGCGGCGCCGGGAAGGCTGCGACGGCGAAAACGCATTTTATGTATGCGGCGGACAATCTTTCGGCTTACGGCGTCTTCACACATCGCCACACCGGCGAATTGCTGGAGCAGATCGGCCTCAGCGCGGAGCAGATTGTTTTTACACCGCACTTGTTGCCGATTCCGCGCGGGATTTTGTCGACGATTTATGTGCATTTCCACGAGCCGCAAACCAGCGAAAATGTGGCGCGGGTTTATCACGAGTTTTTCGCAGAGAGTCCGATGGTGCGGCTTTACAATCAAACACTGCCGCAGATTCAGAATTCGGTTCGGACATGCTATGCCGATATTGGTTTCCAGTTGGATAAGAGCGGCCGGCGCGCGGTGATTGTGAGTTGCCTGGATAATTTGCTGAAGGGCGCGTCGTCGCAGGCTGTGCAGAATTTGAATGTGATGCAGGGCTGGCACGAAGCAGAGGGACTGGAATGAAGTTCGCCGTGGAGGGTCAAGAATGAAGTACGTTGTCAAACTCGGCGGCGCTGGACTCGAAACTCCGTCCCTGCTTGAAGGCTGCACGCGCGCGATTACCGAACTGGTTCGCGATGGGCATCAGGTGGCCGTGGTGCATGGCGGCGGCATTCAATTGACACGCACGCTGAAGGCGCTGAACAAGCAGAGCGAGTTTATCAATGGGCTGCGTGTGACGGATGCTGAGACGCGCGATGTTGCGCTGATGGTCTTTGCAGGCAAGGTGAATAAGGGGCTCGTAGCTGCGCTGGGTGCGCTGGGGCAGCCGGCGGTTGGCTTGAGTGGCGGCGATGGGCTGATTTTTCGCGCGCGCAAGAAGCGGACGGAACCGGACCTGGGCTTTGTCGGCGAGATTGCATCAAGCGATCCGAAGTTGATTGAAGCCGTCTGGCAGCAGAATGCAGTGCCGGTTTTTTGCTCGATGGCGCTGGGCTTTGATGGTGAGTACTACAACATCAATGCCGACGAAATGGCCGCGGCCTGCGCGATTGCCTGCCGCGCAGACGCGCTGGTCTTCCTCACCGATGTGCCCGGAGTGAAGGGCGCGAACGGCGAGGTATTGCGATGGCTCTCAATTGATCAGATCGCTGAGATGGCGAAAAGCGCTGTCATCTCCGGCGGCATGTTACCCAAGCTCAGCGCCTGCCGTGAAGCATTGTTGAACGGCGTAAAGCGTGTACGGATTTTACCCGCGGAGGCTGCCAGTTCCCTTCCCGACCTGTGCAGTTCCCGCGTAGCCCACGGCACCGAAGTGATGGTGGCCTAACGGTTCGGCAAAGAGGCGGACCAGGAGAAAACAAGGTGACAAAACTAGACCAGATTCGCGCCGCGGAAGCCAAGCTTCTGCTTCCAACGTATGACCGCAACGCTGTTCTCTTCACAGGCGGTGAAGGCCTTCACCTGATTGACGAGCAGGGCGAGCGCTATCTTGATTTGCTCAGCGGTATCGGCGTTAATGCGCTGGGTTATGGCCATCCGGTGATCGAGGCGGCCATTGCCAAGCAGAGCCGCGCGCTGATTCATTGTTCGAACCTCTTCTTTCATGAGGGGCAGGCAGAGCTTGCATTGCGGCTGACCGAGCGCACGGGGTTGGATCGCGTCTTCTTCACTAATTCCGGCACAGAGGCCTGGGAAGGCGCAATGAAGCTGGCCCGCGCTTACGCGGGATTGAGGCGCAGCGAAGGCAAGCAGATTGGCACGAAGTTTCTGGCGCTGGAGCAGAGCTTTCACGGTCGCACCTTTGGGTCTGTCTCGACAACATACAAAGCAAAATATCGTGTGCCGTTTGGGCCGGTGGTTCCGGGCGTCGAGTTTGTGCGCTTCAACGACATTGATGACCTGCGCGCGAAATTTTCCAACGAGGTTTGCGCCATTCTCGTCGAGTCAATACAGGGCGAAGGCGGCATTCGTCCGCTGACGCAGGAGTTTTTTGCGGAGGCGCGGGCGCTGGCTGACTCAACCGGCGCGTTGCTCATCGTCGATGAGATTCAATCGGGTATGGGACGCACCGGCAAATGGTGCGGCTATCAGCACTACGGCATTCAGCCGGATGTGACGACGCTTGCGAAGCCTCTAGCAGGGGGCTTGCCGCTCGGTGCGGTCCTTTGCACGGAGGAGGTTTCCCGCGCCATTCATGCGGGGATGCATGGCACAACGTTTGGTGGTGGTCCGCTGGCTTGTGCGGTGGCGGTCGCGGTTATCGACCACATGGAGCAGGAAAATATTCTTGCTCATGCGACCGAAGTCGGCGATTATTTTCAGTCGCAGCTTCGCTCTCTTGCGTCGCGTCATGAAGCCATCATTGACGTGCGCGGCAAAGGCCTGATGGTCGCAGCGGAACTGGACTCGGCCGATCTTGCCAAATCCGTTGTCGCTGAAATGCTCAAGCGGCGCATTGTGATCAACTGCACCAGCGACACTGTGCTGCGCTTCCTCCCGCCGTACATCATCGAACGCACTCACATAGACGCTGTCATCCAGGCTCTGGATGAGATCTTGACTCAACTTGGCAGCGCGCAGGCAACAACACAGTCCGCCGCTCATGCAGCATCAGGAGGAACCAACCGTGGCTAGCAAAGCAACAACCATTGAACGCCGGGAGACTGCCGTGCCGATTCATCAAGACCCCGATATTCTGAACGCTGCGGCACGGCTGGGCGGCGAAGACATGTGCTCCATCGCCGATCTATCGAGCGCCGAAGTGCGCGCCATTCTCAAGCTCGGCCACGATGTGAAGCGCAACCCGCGCGATTATCGTCACGCGCTCGATGCCAAGCAGATGGTCTTGATGTTTGAGAAAGCAAGTTTGCGCACGCGCCTGAGTTTTGAGACGGGTATCAACACGCTGGGCGGCAATGCGATTTTTCTTGACCACACCAACTCGCTGCTCGGCGAGCGTGAGTCCGTGGCCGACATCGCGCGCAATGTGGAGCGCTGGGTGGATGTGATTGTGCTGCGCACCTACGCGCATGACACCATTGTGGAGATGGCGGCCAACTCGCGCGTGCCGGTGATCAACGCGCTCTCTGACTTTGAGCATCCCTGTCAGGCGCTGGCGGATTTTATGACTCTCGACGAGCACTTCGGCTCGGTGCAGGGACTCAACTTTACTTACGTCGGTGATGGCAACAACGTTTGCCATTCGCTGATGCTGACCGGCGCGCAACTGGGCGCGAATGTAACGATCGCCACGCCGCGCGGCTACTCGCCGGATATTGAGATCGTCACGCTGGCGCGGGATATGGCGCAGGCGCAGGGCTGCGAGGTGCGCTTGTTGCAAGACCCTCATGCAGCAGTGGAAGGCGCCGATGCAGTCTATACGGATGTCTGCGTCAGCATGGGCCTGGAGCATGAGTCAACCAAACGCGCGCCGATCTTTCGGCCTTTTCAAGTCAACGAAGCATTGATGGCCAAGGCAGCGCCCCATGCGGTATTTATGCACTGCCTGCCCGCGCGACGCAATGCGGAAGTGACGGACGCGGTGCTTGACAGCCCGCAGTCGATTGTCTTTGATCAGGCGGAGAACCGGATGCATGCACAGAAAGCGTTGCTGCTGCTGCTTTTGGGTGGGTTACCGAATTCGGCCAGCTTTCAGTGAATAGGGACTCGGGACTAAGGGACTAGGCGTGTTGTGTTGCTGCCTTGGTCCGGGATCGACGAAGAGGCGCTGTAATGCAAGATCGGTGGTACGGAGACAATCGAGATCTAGTGAAGTGGGGAACCATGCTTGAGCTTGCCCGGCGGTATGAAATCAAGCAAATTCTTCAGGTTTTGTACTATCGTTCAAACACTTGGAATCCAATTGAAATTGATGGAGACTTGGTTCGGATTCCCGTCGAAGTAATCAAACATTTCCGCGACTCAAAATCAATTGTCAAATTGAATTCGTTGGTGCCAATCGAAGTGCTGGATAGAGAAATCTCAAACCGAGATTCCTATCTGCAATATGTAGTTGATGAGCTTCAGAAGAAAAAGACAACTAAGAAAATTGTCTTTCTCGATCCTGACACTGGAATCGAGCCAAATGGGCCAGCAAGCCAGAAGCATGTACTTGAAAATGAACTTGTAGCGATTTGGGACTCATTGCCGAAAGAAGATGTTTTGGTGTTCTACCAGCACCAGCGTCGTATTCCAGATTGGATAAACACTTTGCAAGGTCAATTCGCTAGGACGATACGAAATCAACGTGTCAAACGAGCTACCGCTCCACTAATCGCCCCAGATGTCGTCTTTTTTTATGCGCAAAAAGAGTGAGTTTGTGCGCAATTCAGGCTAGGTGCGGCTTTCCTAGCCCCCAGTCCCTTAGTCCCTAGTCCCTGAAAGAGGTTTCAAAAGCATGTCCGTAATTCTCGAATCGTTGCCCGTTGGCCAAAAGGTTGGCATTGCCTTTTCTGGCGGGCTTGATACTTCCGCCGCGCTGCATTGGATGAAGCGGAAGGGAGCGCTCCCCTACGCCTACACGGCCAACCTTGGCCAGCCCGACGAAACCGACTACGAGGCCATTCCACGCGCTGCGATGGAATATGGCGCGGCCCAGGCTCGTCTCATAGATTGCCGCGCGCAGTTGGTGCGCGAAGGCATTGCCGCGCTGCAATCGGGGGCCTTCCACATCACCACGGCTGGAGTGTATTACTTCAACACTACTCCAATTGGCCGCGCGGTTACCGGCACAATGCTCGTTGCCGCGATGCAGGAGGACGATGTAAACATCTGGGGCGACGGCTCGACCTTCAAAGGCAATGACATTGAGCGCTTTTATCGCTATGGCTTGCTGGTCAATCCCAATCTAAAGGTCTATAAGCCCTGGCTGGACGCGGACTTTATTGACGAGTTGGGTGGGCGGGCGGAGATGTCGGCCTTCATGCAGCAGCATGGCTTTGCCTACAAGATGTCCGCCGAAAAGGCCTACTCCACTGACTCGAACATCCTCGGCGCAACCCACGAAGCAAAGGATCTGGAGCATCTTTCCAGTTCCGTTAAAATTGTCGCTCCCATCATGGGCGTGGCCTCGTGGCGGGACGATGTCGAGATCAAGCGCGAAGAGGTTACGGTGCGCTTTGAAGAGGGCTTTCCGGTTGCTCTGAACGGCAAGCAATTCAGTGACCCGGTCGAGCTGCTACTAGAAGCCAATCGTATTGGCGGACGCCATGGGCTGGGGATGTCGGATCAGATTGAGAATCGCATCATCGAGGCCAAGTCTCGCGGCATCTATGAGGCGCCGGGGCTTGCGTTGTTCTTTATCGCTTACGAGCGGCTGATCACCGGGATTCATAACGAGGACACGATTGAGCAGTATCGCGATCATGGCCGCAAGCTGGGTCGGCTGCTTTACCAGGGCCGCTGGTTCGACTCGCAGGCCATCATGCTGCGCGAATCGGCCCAGCGCTGGGTGGCCAAACCGATCACCGGCGAGGTCACGCTGGAACTGCGGCGCGGCAACGACTACTCAATCCTCAACACCGAGTCGCCCAACCTGACCTTCCATCCTGAGCGCCTTAGCATGGAGAAGACCGAATCCACCTTCTCTCCGCGCGACCGCATCGGCCAGCTCACCATGCGCAATCTCGACATCACGGATACACGAGAGAAGCTGCTGACCTACGCAGCGGCTGGCCTGCTCACCCTCAGCAAAGGCAGTGAGATGCCCAAGTTGAACAGCACCAGCGAAAAGGAATAGCCTGAGGTAGGCTGAAATCAATGTCAAACGAACAACAATCCGGAAAAATGTGGTCTGGCCGCTTTCGCTCGCCGCTGGACCCTGAGTTTGAGGAGTGGCAGCGGTCGATTGTCTTCGACTGGCGGCTCTTGGATGAAGAGATTGCCGCCAGCAAAGCTCATGCGTCGGCTCTTGTAGCGGCAAATATCCTTACGCCAGAGGAAGGGGCGGAGCTTCGCAAGGCGCTCGGCTCGATAGCCGCCGATCATGCGTCGGACGCAGGCAAGGCGCTGGTGCGCCATCATGCGGTTGCCGAAGATATTCATCATTTTGTTGAGTTGACGCTGACCGAGCGGCTTGGTCCGCTGGGGTTGAAGTTGCACACGGGGCGCAGCCGCAATGAGCAGATCGCCACAGACCTGCGCCTCTATGTGCGCAAGCATATCGATCTGGTGATTGAAGGCATCACTGCCTGGGCTTTTTCGCTGGTGGAGCAGGCACGCCGCGCAGGCGAATCTGTAATGCCCAGCTACACGCACATGCAACGTGCTGAGCCTGTGCTGGTGGCGCATTGGCTGCTGGCGTATATTGAGATGCTATTGCGCGATGCCTCGCGCTTGCGAGATTGCGAAAAGCGCATGAACCTTTGCCCGCTTGGCTCTGGAGCTGTGGCTGGAGCGACGCTGACGCTGGATCGCGCCATCGCTGCAATGGAGCTGAGCTTCACTGCTCCGACCGCGAACTCTATTGATGCAACCAGCGACCGGGATTTCATTCTCGAATATCTTCATGCGCTGACCTTTCTCGGTTTGCATGTGAGCAGGTTTGCCGAAGAGATTACGCTCTTCGCAACGGCGGAGTTTGGATTTGTGTTATTGCCTGAAGCCTTTTCAACCGGCTCAAGCGCGATGCCGCAGAAGAAGAATCCTGATCTGACAGAGTTGATCCGCGCCAAGGTGGGCCGCATTCACGGCGCGGCAGAGGCAGTAACGCTGCAACTGAAGGGCCTGCCTCTGGCCTACAACAAAGATATGCAGGAGACGCAGGAACCGCTCTTTCAAGTTGGCTTTGTGGCGCAGATGCTGCATCTGATTGCGCGCTTTACCGCAGCGGTGCAATTCAATCGCGAGCGCATGAACGAAGCCGCGCAGTCCGGCTATCTGAACGCGATGGCGGCGGCTACTTATCTGGTGCATAAGGGGGTTCCCTTCCGCACCGCGCATGAGAAGATCGGCAATGCTGTGCGATTTGCGCTTGAAAAGGGCGTTGAGTTGGATAGCTTGACGCTCGATGAGTTGCACGAGTTTGGCCCGGAATTCGGCGAGGATTTCTATGCCGCCATTACTTTAACGGCTACCCTTGACTGCCATAACGTAATCGGAGGCACAGCGCGCGAACAGGTGCGCCATGCAATTGCTGCAGCCGCTGAACATATCGCCGCGCTGATTCCGGAGGGCCGCCATGTTGGTGCGTAAGGCACTTTTACAAGACGCCTCGAATGTCTACGATCTGATCAACTCGCTCTCAACCGACGGCACGCTGCTGAAGCGTCCGTTCGCGGAGATCTGCGAGAACATTCGCGACTTTACGGTTGCCGAGTCCGACGGCGGCGTCTTTCTCGGCTGCGGCGCGCTGCACTTCTACGGGCCGCATCTGTGCGAAGTGCGCTCGATTGTGGTGAAGCCCGAGGCCAAGGGCCAGGGCGCGGGCGGGCGCGTTCTTGGCGTGTTGATTGAAGAAGCCGAGTTGCACGGCATTCAATCTGTCTGCCTGTTTACACGCATTCCGGATTTCTTTTTCAAGTATGGCTTCCGCGTTGTTGAAGATAAATCGGAACTGCCGGACAAGATATTCAAAGACTGCCAGAACTGCCCGCGCCTGCACCGCTGCGACGAGGTTGCAATGGTGCGCGGCCGCATTCCTCGCGTCTCGATTCTTGGGCGGCGCCAGGAAGCGCAGCAACTCGTGCGTCTGGCCGGCTAACAATGAGGATCGGTGTTGTCAGCGACACGCATGGACTGCTTCGTCCAGAGGTTGCGCCGGCGCTTGCAGGCGTAGATCAGATTCTGCATCTCGGCGATGTGGGCAAGATTTCGATTCTTGACGAATTGCAGAAGATTGCCCCGGTCACCGCGATTCGCGGCAACATTGACCGCGACGGAGCCTGCTCCAAGCTGCCGGAGACAGAGGTGCTTCTGATCGAGGGACGTTATGTTTATATGCTCCACGATCTGAACACGCTGCATCTGGACCCCGCCGCTGCGACATTTGCCGCCGTGCTTTCCGGGCACACGCATCGCGCTGCAATCGGCTGGAAGAAGGGCGTGCTGTACTTCAATCCTGGATCGTGCGGGCCTAGGCGTTTCGAGTTGCAGCCGACGGTGGGGTTGCTGACGATTGGAGCGGATGGAAAGCCGGATGCAGCAGTCATTCCGTTAGATTGCAAATGAAACTGTCCTATCCCCTCATGCGCGGATTTGCCCAGCGATAGAGAACATCCGTAAGCAGATTTACCAACACATACGTCAAGCCAATCGACAACAGACAACCTTGCACCAGCGCGTAATCGCGGTTGGAGATGGCGTCGACCGTGAGCCTTCCGAGGCCAGGCCAACTGAATATCTTTTCCGTCACAATTGCCCCGGCCAGCAATGCGCCGAATTGCAAACCGACGACGGTAATGATTGGCACCAATGCATTGGGCAGCGCGTGGCAGCAAACGACGGCAAATTCGCTCAAGCCCTTGGCGCGGGCGGTGCGGATGTAGTCCTGACCCAGCTCTTCCAGCATTGCCGTGCGCACCATGCGGGTGAGAATCGCCGCCAGAGAAGCGCCCATCGCCAGCGAGGGAAGAATCAGATAAGGCCATTCGATGGAGTTGTTGCCGGCAGAGTTTGCGCCGGAGACCGGAAGCCAGCCGAGCGAGATTGAAAAGACCAGAATTAATAATGGACCAAGCGCAAGGCCGGGAACGGAAAGCCCGAAGAGACTGACCACTGAGAGCGCTTGATCTGTGAAGCGTCCGCGATTTACAGCGGCCAGCAAGCCGGCGGGCAGAGCAAGCGCGAGTCCAAAGCCGAGTGCCGCTAGCGTGAGCGCCAGCGTGTACGGGTAGCGCGCCGCGATGAGATGCGCGACGGAATCGCGCAGGCGGATTGATTCGCCCAGATCGCCGTGGAAAACGCCGTTCCAATAGACCAGATACTGCGTATGAAGAGGCAGATCGAAGTGATATTGATGGCGCAGCGTAGCCTTGTCCGCGGGTGACGCTCCCTCGCCCAGCATCTGGTCAATCGGATCGCCGGGCACCAGATGAATGAGCAAAAAGACCAGCGAAACCACCAGCCAGACGACTGGCAGGGTAAGCGCAAGGCGAGTGAGGATCTGCTTCATGGGCTGCTATTAAAGATAAATCAGGAAGCGTGCGTGGCGTGCGGGTTGATGATCGTGGCGCAAGAGCCATCGCATGGTTGCTCCCGAATGCCTTAAAATCAGCACTGGACAAGCATATGATCAAGCTCTTTGGCCGTGGTAAGGCTGCGGCACTGGACGCTGCAAAAGACAACCCGGAAGCAGCAACCGAGGCTGAAGCGCCGAAAGCGGGTCTCTTCGAGCGCATGAAGCAGGCTGCGACGCGCACGCGCGATTCGCTGGGAAGCAAGATTGAAGGCCTGGTTGCATTGACCCGGACGGTGGACGAATCCACTCTGGAAGATCTGGAAGCTGTTCTCTTGTCCAGCGATCTCGGTGTGCAGACCACGGCTACGATACTGGACGCGTTGCGCGACCGGGCGAAGAGACAGGCGATTGATGGAGGCGAAGAGCTGCGGTCATTGCTCAAAGAGCAATTGCGTTCGATTCTGGAAGCGCCCCGGCTACCGATTCCCTGCCCCGAGAACCCGCCGAAGGTTACATTTCTAGTGGGCGTTAATGGCGCGGGAAAAACGACCACCAGCGGCAAGCTGGCTGCGTGGTACCGCGCGCAGGATCAGACGGTGCTGTTGTGCGCGGCGGATACATTTCGTGCGGCGGCGATTGAGCAATTGGAGGTCTGGGCAGGGCGCTCGGGCGTGGAGATGATCAAGACCCGCCAGGGCGGCGATCCGGCTGCTGTGTTGTATGATGCAGCCGCAGCGGCTAAGGCGCGTAACATTGGCGAGTTGATCGTAGACACAGCGGGTCGGCTGCACACGAAGACAGGCCTGATGGATGAACTGGACAAGATGCGGCGCACAGCGGCCAAGCTGATTCCCGGAGCGCCACACGAGGTGCTGCTGGTGATGGATGCGACAACCGGACAGAATGGATTGCAACAGGCACGACAGTTTACTCAGTCCGCGGGAGTTACCGGCATCGTCCTGACCAAGTTGGACGGCACGGCGAAGGGCGGCATCGCAGTCGCGATTGCCAGCGAACTCAACTTGCCGGTGCGCTTTGTGGGCGTGGGCGAACAGATGAGCGACCTGCTGGAGTTCTCGCCGGGGGCGTTTCTGGATTCGTTGCTGGGATGACGATGAATGAGTTGGAAATAGACCGGCATTGGATGCAACGCGCACTGGAACTGGCGCGACGCGGCGTTGCGGTCAGTTCGCCCAACCCGGCTGTGGGTTGCGTCATTCTGGACTGCGCCGGGCAGGTTGCGGGCGAAGGCTGGCATGAGTACGACTTGCTGGATCATGCCGAAGCAGTTGCGCTGAGGGTTGCCAAACAACACGCAGGCGATCGGCTCAAAGGCGGTACAGCTTACGTGACGCTGGAGCCGTGCAACCATACTGGACGTACTCCGCCTTGCACCGAGGCGCTGATCAGCGCAGAGTTGAAGCGCGTCGTCGCGGCTACCGTTGATCCCAATCCGAAGGTTGCCGGCCATGGATTAGAGGCGCTACGCGCGGCGGGCATTGAAACATCCGTGGGTGTTTGCGAAGCCGAAGCGCGGCGGCTCAATGAGGGCTTTGCCCGCTGGTGCCAGCATGGCCGTCCGCTGGTGCTGATGAAAGTGGCGATGACGCTGGACGGCCGGATTGCGCCGCCGCCGGGAGCGCAGAAACCTGGTCAGACGTACTGGATCACCAATGAGGCTTCGCGGAAGTCCGTGCAGACTCTGCGTTGGCAGGCGGACGCAGCGCTGACCGGCGTGGACACCATACTGGCCGATGACCCTCTGTTTACCGACCGCAGCGGATTGCGCCGCCGCCGGCCGCTGCTGCGCGTGGTACTGGATTCAGCGCTGCGCATTCCCCTGGGAGCGAAGATCGTCTCGACGGCGCAGAACGATCTGGCCGTCTTCACTGTTTCAACAAATCAGGCACGGATTGAGGAGTTGCGTACGCGAGGTGTGCGCGTAGAGGCTTTGCCTGCCGATGCGGGTCGAGTGCCGCTAGGAAAAGTGTTGGACAAACTCGGCGCGGAAGGGATTTTGACGCTGCTTACGGAGACAGGCACGCGGCTGAACACGTCGCTATTAGAAGCGGGGTTGGTGGATCGTGTACATCTCTATGTTTCTCCGCAGATTATGGGTTCGGATGCCGTTCCGGCGTTTCGCGGAATGCCTCAGGCTATCCAGATGGCCGAGGTTGAGGTCGATCGATACGGGAATGATCTGGGGCTGACTTCGCTGCTCAGGAATCCGTGGCCGTAAGACAGGGGTTAGAGATTCGGGAGCCTCTGATCAAGCCGTTCTTTTTTTAAAACATCCCGCAGGGGTTAAAGCCCGCGATTTTCTTGCTCCTTATCGGCACGGCTGAGGCCGTGCCCTTTCAAAGCAGCTACTTATTCAGAGGTTCCTTAGGGGTTAGGAATCGGTAAAAACAATTGTAATTTCAGCGCTATTCCCTGCCCTTTTTCCGGATCTCGATGTTGAGGCGCTTGATTTTTTGGTTGAGTGTGGAGAGCGGAATGCGGAACTGCTCGGCGGCGTCGGTCTGGTTGCCGTTGCAGCGTTCCAGTTTCTCGACGATGATGCGGCGCTCAATGTCTTCGAGGATGTCGAAGAGCGAAGCGTTGGGATTGTGCTCGAGGAGCGCATCTTGAAAGCTGCGGCCGGTGATCTGGCCGGGGAGCAGATCAGAGCCGATGATGGGTCCGCTGGAAAGCACGACGCCGCGTTCGATAGAATTTTCCAGTTCGCGAACATTGCCGGGCCATTCGTAATCCATCAACGCGCGCAAGGCGTCGTTTGAAAGCTTGCGCAGGCCGAGTCCGTTCTCGGTGGAATAAAAGTCGAGAAAGTGCTGAGCGAGCAGCGGGATGTCTTCGCGGCGAGCACGCAGCGGGGGCAGATCGACGCTGATGACATTGAGCCGGTAAAAGAGATCTTCGCGGAACTGGCCGTCGCGCACGGCCTGGCGGAGATCGATGTTAGTGGCGGCGATGATGCGCACGTCTACCTGTATCTCCTGAATGCCGCCGAGGTGCATGAAGCGGCGGTCTTGCAGGACGCGCAGGATTTTGGCTTGGGTGTCCATACCCATCGTGGCGATTTCGTCGAGGAAAAGCGTGCCTCCGTTGGCGACTTCGAAGAGACCTTTCTTCGAAGCAACCGCCGAAGTGAACGCTCCTTTGACGTGGCCGAAGAGTGTGGACTCAAGCAGTTCCGAGGGCATTGCGCCGGTGTTGATGGGGACGAAAGGCTTGTCTTTGCGCGGCGAGTTGGCGTGAATGGCTTTGGCGATGAGTTCCTTGCCGGTGCCGCTCTCGCCTTGAATCAGCACAGTAGAGCGGCTGGGCGCGACTTGCGCTACGAGGTCGAAGACCCGCAGCATGGGTTCGCTTTTGCCCACGATGTTGGCGAAGTTATAACGCTGCTTGAGGGTGCGCTTGAGCTGTAGATTTTCTTCCTCGGCGCGATGGCGGGCGACAGCGGAGCGAATATCGGCCAACAGCTTTTCGTTGTCCCAGGGTTTCTGAACGAAGTTCTCCGCGCCGGCGCGGATGGCCTCGACGACGTTATCGACAGTGCCGTAAGCGGTAAGCATGATGACGGGAAGATCGGGCTGGCGCTCCTTGATCTGCGGCAGCAGCTCCAGGCCGCTCTGGCCAGGCAGCGCCAGGTCGAGCAGCACCATGTCGAAGTTTTCCAGATCGAGGATGCGCAGCCCTTCCTCGCCATCGACGGCCATGCGCACGGAGTAGCCTTCAAAGGTGAGCAGTACTTCCAGCGATTCGCGGATGCCCGCCTCGTCGTCAATGACAAGTATGGTGGCGCCCATCGCGGCGCTGGCATTGGCGGGGAGGTTTAAGGGCATTTCAACTTCAGGCATTAACAGTATTCCTCAGCAAGGGGAACTCAAGATGAAAGGTCGTGCCGGCGCCCACAGCGCTCTCGACGCGGATTTTGCCGGCGTGTTCTTGAATGATTCCGTAGGACACGGAGAGTCCCAGTCCAGTGCCGCGACGGTCGCCGGGTTTCGGCGTTGTCTTGGTTGTAAAAAATGGGTCGTAGATGCGCTTGAGATTTTCTGGCGCGATGCCTGAACCGGAGTCGGAGATTGAGGCCTCGACATGACCATTGGCCAGCGTGGCCACGCGCAAATGGCCTCCGGCTGGCATGGCATCCTTGGCGTTGAGTAGCAGATTGAGAAAGACCTGTTGCAGCTTGCCGGGGTTGCCGTGAATGGTGGGCAGGTTTTCGGCGAGATCAAGATCGACAGTGATCTGCGCGGTCTTTAGCTGGTGTTCGAGCAGCGAGAGCGTCTCGCGAATCACCTGATTCAGGCTGGTCTCGCGAAATTCAGTCGTGGAAGTGCGCGAAAAATTCAGCAGCCCATTGGCAATCTCGGCGGCGCGGAAACTCTGCTGCGTGATCTTATCGAGCACCGGACCGAGCTTGGCATCGCCCTTCATCTGCTTGGAGAGCATTTGCGCGTAGGAAGAGATTACCGCCAGTGGCGTGTTGATTTCGTGCGCCACGCCGGCGGCGAGGAGGCCGATGGAGCTGAGCTTGTCGGCTTGCGCGAGTTGGGCCTCGAGAGAGACGCGCTCGGTGATGTCGTCGACCAGAATGATGCGGCCTACAGAGACAAAATCTCGCGAGAGCAGCGGGGCAACCGCAATGTTGGCTGTGCGCTGTTCTCCGGCGCGCGTGGTCAAGCGGAATTTGTACAAATGATGTACGCCGGGCTGGTTGCGGAAACTGTCCAGCGCTTCAATGAACTCGACAGGGAAAACAGTACGAAGCACCTGACCGATGGCTTCGGAGCGGCTGAAGGCGTACATAGCCTCCATCTGCGCGTTCCAGCTTTCGATGCGGTCATTCAGATCGACAGCGAGAATGCCGACGTTGATGGATTCGACGATGTTCTCGTTGAATTCCTTGAGCCGTTCGAACTCGCCGATCTTCTCTTCGAGGCGTTTATAGAGGCTGGCGTTTTGCAGAGCGATGCCGATGTAGCTGGCGAGGGATTCGAGCAGTTCTACATCTTCGCTGGAGAGAAAATCGCCGCCGATGGTGCGGCCCAGGCCAATAACAGCGATGGTGCGCGTGGTTGCTCCATCTTGGACCCGACACGGCAAATAGTAGTTCAGGTCCAGCAGCCCGGCGGTGTGCTGTTCATCCTCAGGGAGGTGCAAGGCCTGCTGGGCATTTTCGAGAAAGATGTGCGAGTGGTCTTCGGCCTGACGATCGAAGTCCAGAAAGCCCAGCGCGAGATATTTCCTGGCGGCTGTGGCCTCGACAGGCAAGCCATGCGAAGCAGCTAAACGGAGCTGCCCCGGCTGCTCGGCGAGGAAGACTGCGACGCGGGCGACCAGGAGCGTACGCGGCAGACGCTCAACAATGGAATCCAATAGCGCGTCCAGATTTGTCTCGGAACTGAGGCCGCGGCCAAACTCGACCAGCGCCTTGCGATAGTCGTAGCGATGGCGGTCGAAGGCCTTGTCGACCCAGCCCTGAATCCTGCGTTTGAGAGGGTCGATAATCGCTGCCGTAACCAGAATTGCGAGCACCAGGCTTGCCTCGCGAACCGACTCTGGCATCTGGGTATGAACCACTTCGGCAGTCAGAGCGATAACCCCGAAGTATGCGCCGACCAATAGGCCCGTGGCCAGCGTGTAGGCCACGCCGCGCTTGAAGATCAGATCGGTATCCATTAGCCGGTAGCGGACAATGGCCCAACTGAAGGTCAGCGGAAGAAAGATGATGGAAAACTCAGCCAGTTTCGTGACCCAGTCGTTCATGGGCCGATCAAAGAGAAACGGAAGAGCGTAGAGCAGCGTGAATGGAACGAAGGCTAATGCAGCGCCGCGGGTGAGCCACTTCAACTGCTGGCGAAGCAACGGCGTTCCGGCCTGTCTGTAGCTGCGCAGAAAGAGCAGTGCGGCCAGCACATAGAAGAATGCTTCGTAGCCGACTCCTGCTTGCTCCAGGCGATGCTTAAGAAGCCCGGTTGCCTGCCACTGATTGATGGCCATCAGCCACAGGCCGAGCAGCACTGCTCCCGGAGTGTAGATCAGCGCGACCAGCCAGCGGCGTCCCGCGCTCCTCAGCCGCTCTTCAGGGAAACTGAGGGCAAAATGCACGAGCAGCGCCGGTTGCAATGAGTCCGCGACGAGGTTGGTCCAGAAAACGGTCCAGTCCAGACCATCGAGCTTGGCGGTATATTTCAACGCGTAAAGCGCAAACGAAACCAGGCAGAAGATGTAGAAGTGCGTGGCGCGCAAGGCCGACCAACGCCGGAAGAGCACATAAATGCCGATGGCCAGATAGATCAGCCCGATAACACGCAGACCCTGGGCGCGGCTGCGGTCTAACGGCTCAGGAATCACCACTACGGGCGGGTATAACTGGATGCCGTCGCGGGTGATGGAATAGACGGCCTTGCCGTACGGTCCGGTGCAATAGAGGACTCGCTCTAGGTCGGAAAGGTGTTCAACTGTCCTTGCGCAATCCTCTTTTGGGGTTACTGCCGCGGAAAGCTTTGATTGACTGGCAGAGTTCTTCGATGCAGTCTTGCCCTGCTGCGCCGGCTCTGTATCGGGGAGTGGCTTATCCGCATCCAGCATTTCACTGGAATCGAGATCTGAAGGCCGAGCTGCGGCAACAGGCTGCACCGCGACACGAGTCAGAAGATCGTGAACCCGGATGCCGGCGCGCTGGGCGGGGCTGTTGTGGAGAACCTTAACCGCCTCTAACCCGCCCGCTGTTTCGCGCCAATCAACTCCGTCATTTACCTGCTGAAACTTCCCCTCTTGGCGAAAGTTCAGAATTGCCAGCAGGAAAAGCCCGGCAGTCGCCAGGAAGAGCATCGTCGCTTGAAAGCGGTTGAACAGGCCAGTCGCCATCGGAAACTCTTACATCCACAAAAGAGAATGCACGTTCGTTGCCATGCCGAGGCGGTCTGCCTGCATCAGCAATACATGGGGGCAATTAATTGAGAATACGTTTGATATGGACGACCAGTTCAAAAAAATGTTATCTCAGCGACACCCCTGATAATCAAAACAATCCAACAAAATGGATTCTATCTCCTGAAATCAATATCTGCCTATGTAAAACAGTAAGCAACTTGATCAATGCTGGAGTACGTGCAGCCTCACCGAGTGTTCGGTCTCAAAGCTGTCCGTAGGTCGCTTTCGGTCCATGTTTGCGCTGGTAGTGCAACTCGCCAACGTAGGATGGAAGGCCGGCTTCGGGCGCGCCCAGTAGGACGCTGCGGAAGGCCATGCGGGCGATGTATTCGAGCACATCCGCGTGATCGACGGCTTGGGTAACCGATTTTCCCCATGCAAAAGGAGCATGGCCGGCCGCAAGAACCCCAGGAACTGCAATCGGGTTGATTCCGCCCAGTGCAAAACGGCGCACGATGGCGACGCCGGTATTGCGCTCATAACCGTTGGCTACCTCATCGGCGGTAAGGGCTTCCGTGACCGGAATCGGCCCGTGGAAGTAGTCGGCATGGGTGGTTCCCAGGCAGGGGATGGGGCGGCAGGCCTGCGCCCAGGAGGTTGCAAATTCTGAATGGGTGTGGACTACGCCGCCGATCATGGGGAACTCGCGGTAAAGCAGGATGTGCGTTTCCAGATCGCTCGACGGGCGCAGTGCGCCTTCTACAATCTTGCCATCCAGGGAAGTGATCACCAGGTCTTCGGGAGTGAGTTTGGCATAGTCTACCCCGCTGGGCTTGATGACGACCAGCGGTTCAGCGCCGGTGCGATCAATGCCGCTGGCGTTTCCCCAGGTGTGCGGAGCAAGGCCGCGCCGGGCAATCTCACGGTTGGCGAACAGGACTTCTTCACGGAGAGAGGCAAGCAGCATTTTCGTGTCCTTGCGCCGCTTTGAGCTGATGGAGCCGAACGGCATTTGTATCGAGATAGCGTTTACCGAAAGTTTATCACCCCATCCATGAGCCTTGTTTCTCCTTATGAATTTGTTGCTGCGCGTATACGTACAAAGCCCTGCCCACAGCAAAATGATCGCAGGGGCAGGGCTTTTGTCTGCATGATTTTAAGCGTCTGTTCATCAGGCGGCGTTTAGTGGACCATGTTGATGGTTTCCTGGGTCACGGTATCGAATGTGGTCACCGATTTGGAGTTGGCCTCAAAGGCGCGCTGGGCGATGATCAGGTCGGAGAACTCAGCGGAGATATTTACATTGGAGCCTTCCAAAGTTCCACCTTGAACGGAACCGAGGCCGGAGGTTCCCGATGCCGCGATGGCGGCAGAACCCGAGGCCAGCGTTGTCCCATAGTCGCCATCGCCCAATAGCTGCAACCCCTGGAGATTCTGGACGTTGGCCAGCGCCAGTTGTCCAACTGCGACTGTTTGACCATTGGAAAATTGCACATTGACGGTGCCATTGTCCGTGATGCTGATTCCCTGCTCCTGGCCCGTCTGATAGCCGTTCTGCGAGGAAGCGGGCACGGCCGAGGCGGAGTCGGTTTGCGTGATGCTGGGGCTTTGGCCGTTGGAACCCATCAGATTCCATCCGATGGCCAGATTTGCCGCGCCGTCTTTGAGTCCTGTAAAGGCCAGCGGGATGCTGGAAACATCGCCGACGGCCGTGCCGACGGGAGTTGCCGGACCAGCGCCTTGCGCAACAGTAGAGAGGTTTCCATTGGCGTTAAAAACCATTGTGCCGGTCACCGGAGTTGAGATGCCGGAGGTAAAGTCGGCGGCGGGCAGGGCGACGGAATAGCTCCAGGTGTTTGTCGCGGTTTGTGTGTAGGTAACCGTGGCGACGTGCGGCGCGCCGAGTGAGTCGTAGACTGTGATCTGCGCTGGGAATGCTCCGCCGGTGGCCGTGGTCGAATCCAGGTTGGCGGTCATGTTCAGGGTGGTAGTAGCCGATGGCGCCTGGCTGGTGGGAATGTTGATGGCCGTAATCGGGGAGTTGGTGTTCACCACTCCGTTGACCGCCGGATAGCCCATCACTTGCTGTCCGCTGTCGGTAATCAGGTTGTTGCTGCTATTCAGCGTGAAGTTGCCGTCGCGGGTGTACTCGTTGGTCGCGCTGCCGGGGTTGTTGACCACGAAAAATCCGTTGCCGTTCAACGCTACATCGGTGGCCACGCCGGTGGTCTCAAAGGAACCCTGACCGAAGTTTGTTTCGTTCGAGGCGACCTGCACGCCGGCGCCGAGCTGGATTTCGTCTCCTGATCCCTGCTGGCCGATCTGCTGATAGAAGAGGTCGGCAAAGTTGGTGGTTTGCGCCTTGAAGCCTGTAGTGTTCATGTTGGCCAGATCGTTGGCGATGGTGTTGAGGGCTGTGGAGTCTGACTCAAGCCCGGTCAGCGGAATAAAGAAACTTGCCATGGTGATTCTCCTCTTGGTTTCGTCAAAGGTTGCGCAGGCCTGGACGGCCAGCAGTGGAGAAAGTTACCGCGGGAACGATTTCCCGTGGCCGAGGGATTGGTTGTGCGGCTTGCCGCTCAAAGCCTGCGCCACTTGAAGAGAGGCTGGAGTGGCCGAGGGGATGCCGATATTGCCGGAGGTTGTCGCCGGCGGGGAGGGATTCGCGCCCCAGCTTCCGCCCGGTCCGGCGCCGGGCTTGGCCAGCGAGGGTCCTGCGGTGGCAGAGCCTGATTGCGCCTGAGAAAGCGCATTGGCGGCCGCGCGGGTTGCCGACCCGGCAGTAGCTGCGGAAGCTGGCGTGGCTGTTGACGAGTTCGAGGAGGGCTGGCTGCTGGCCGTACCCAGCACTGTCTGCAGATTCTGATTGATGTCAATCAACTGCTCCAGGCTATTGACCTGCACCAACTGGTTGATGTACTCGTTGGGGTCGGTATCCGCGGTCGGGTCCTGATTCTGCATCTCAGTGACCAATAGCGTCAGAAAATCATTGGCGGAGATCGTGGACGAGTCCGTGGAAGAAGAAGAGGAAGAACTTGAATTGTCCGCTGGTGACGCAGTTGCCGCTGACGTAGCCGTTGCGCTCGCGAGCGGAGACCCGGAGAGCTTGCCTCCCGTCAATTGGCTCAACTGACCCAGCGGTCCCGCCGCCGCATGATGCGAATTCCAAATCCCTGCCGCTGCTGCCATGCTGCCTCCTGTTTCTTTTTCCTGCTCAATTCGTTCCATCAAGCTCATAAGTGTTCAGTCTCGACCCGCCCCGAAACTTCAGCCTGAATTTCCGCTCAGGCAATGACCGAAATGTGGGCTTCACTGGTGAGATCCGCGGTTGGCAATAGTTCCGGCAATACTCCGGTTTGTAAGGAAACCGCAGTCGAAACTCGCTGAGTGTCTGTAACCGGCTCTACCGGAAAGCTGGAATCGGAATCGCTTCGCTGTCCGTAGCCGCCGCCGGAATCCTGGCTTGCGCCTTGCTGCGTTCCCTCACGCGTACCCTGATTCATGCCAGCCTCCGTGCCCCAGGATGAAGAACGGCTCTCTGGCTCACCGACGGTCAGCGACTGCACCGGCGAATGGCGGCTGTCGAGATAGGCGTTCAATCCATCCAGATGACTGCTCAGCGCTGAGGCGGCCTCGCTTGAGCCGGGCACCAATGTAGCGTGAATTGCTCCTCCTGCCTGATCGGCCCGCACGCTGACCCAGCCCAGATTCGGATCATTGAATCCTGCTTCCGCCTGGTTGCTGCCGGCATGAACCCAGGTCGCAGGCGCGCCGGCTGGCTCTGCATCGAGCGCCGCAAAGGTCTCCCGGCTTTCTGCGTGTGGAATCGCTGCTGCGCCTGCGGTGTTCAAGGCCGGCCCTGTGGGGCTTACTGCTCCTCGCATGCCGGCTGAATCGAGGGCAGGCTGAGCAATCGATGCGGGCGCGGGGTGAGCAATTGCCTGCGCTGAAGATTGCTGCGCGGTATGTTGCGAAGCCGCTCCCGAGGGGAGGATGGTTTGAGCGCCGGCGTGGGCCAGAGCATCCTGCTCGGCATGATTGTCCGGAGTTGCCTGAGTCTGTACGCTGCTTTTTGCCGACGATGGAGCCGTCGCCTGCACGCCGCTGGAAGATGCTGTTCGGTTCACAGCGTTTGCGGTGTTGCCGGAGGAGCTTTGCTTGTCTCCACGCAGGGGAGGGGCCACGGGTTTTGCCTGCGCAATCGAAACCACAGCCGGTTCCATATTGACCTGCGACTGCACTGCTGGGATTGCTGCCTCGGGCAGAGAGCCTGGAACCAGATTGTCTATCTTGCCGGGAGGGATTGTTGCCGCCGTGACGTTGGTTTGAAGTGAACCGATTGTTGGCCGGAGATCTCTGGTAACTGCCGCAGGGGAGGCGGTTACGCGCGGTAGTGGTTGGGAATCGACTCCGCCTGGGCGTATCTCTTTGACTGGCTCAGCGGCCGGTTTGAATGCCTGACTTGAATTTATTGGTGTATCTGATTTTCGTTGTTGATCTTGTATTCCCTGGCCGGGAGAGCCTGACTGAGAATTCTGCACCGCCGGCGACAGTTTTTTGTCAGACATCACAACGGACGGAGTAGCAGCGGGCTGAGCTGTCAACCGTGCCCCAGTCGCGAGAGATGCCGTCGACAAGGCGTCAGGCGCTGGCTGCCCGACAGGCTCTGCCGGTTCCCTCTCTTCCAAGGTCGAAGCTGCAAGCGGCGGCGCGGAGGTACGGATAGAATTCGGGGGCACCGGAGAGTGTACGGGAGAGACTTCGATCTTCGCTCTGGACGCGAACGGTTCCGATCCTGCAATCTGATCGCCCGGAATAGCTTTCGAGTAGAGAGTGGCAGGCGTGTCTCTACCGGAAGCTGACGGCGGTCCATCGATGAAAGAAACCGAACCGGCCGCTCCCGGCTTCCAACTGCTGGAGGGATTGGCTGGCTCCATCTCTGCGTCATCGTTCAAGCCCACGCTTGAAACCTGAGAAAACGAGAGGCCGGGGGCAATGACCTTCTGACCAGGCGAATTCGTGAAGGTGGGCGCGGCAACGGCTATACCGGCTTTACCGGCGCCGCGCTCGTTCAATTGCGGGCTATCGGTGAGCGATAGACTGGCGGAGGGAGTGGCTGAAAATGCTGGAAGGACGGGAAGATCCAATGCCTGAGGCTGCTGTGCTGCGATCGAGGCAACCCGTTGCATTGCAGACAGATTTTGAACTGGAGCCGCTGAAATACTCCCACTCTCCCCGCTTGCGCTCAGGCTTGAATGCAGGGTTGCCGGTTTCTTCTCCCGGGCAACCGCCGTCGCGTCAGAAGACGGATCGCTGGAAAACTTTCGTCCAGCCGCTCTCATCCGCTCCGGCTGTGAAGCCGTGGACCAAGGGGCACTACTGGCAGCTTTCTGGATCGTCGCCTGCAAAGCGGAGGGCGCGGCGCTGGATCTTTTCGCCGCAGGTGAGTCGCTTGGGGCGGCTGCCGGGGCAACCGGTCCTTTGATGGCAGCGTTTGTGCCCGTGGTGGAATTGACGCTGAGTCCGGGCTTTGAAACCGAGACTGCGCCTGCATCCGTTCCGGCACGCAGGTCCGCGTTCAACGCGTCAAGATTCAATGCGTCAAGGAGTGGTTGCAGTCCAGAGCGGAAGCTGGCCGGGGATCCTCCGGTAGAACGATTAAAAGCCGAAAGGGCAGGGTCCATGCCGCCTGCGTTCGCGGCCAACAGCGCCTTTCCTGCCAGGCTTCGTCCTGACCCGGCGCTGCCAACTCCACCTCCGGTAGAGGCCCCTCCCGGTACGATTTCGATGCTAGCGGCAACAGTCATGCGGGAGGATGGAGCAGATGAAAGGCCAAAGCAAGGGGCGGAGGGGTTAGAGCAATGTCAGGAAAATGACTGGATTTTCCCAATATTGGCCCGTGGAATGACTGTTGGGTGGATTTTTTCTCAAGATTAGAGAGGCTTCGCCTTGGAAGAGTGCCCCTCGGCGGTGTTGGAAGGAGGCGCGACCGGCCGCGCGGCGATCCGTTCCGCGACCAGCGCCGCGTGATGCTTTCGCCCGCCGAACCAGGCGTCGAGATTTTGCTGGCCGCGTCTTCCCTCTTCAACGGCTTCGCGGGACTCGGACTCCTCGATCAGTGTCTCGACCTGGCGGCGCTCGATGCGCTTCTCCAGAAACTCCTCGCGTCGTTCTTCGACTACCTCTTCACTCTCCGCAATGCGTGGGGAAAGCGCCTTGAGATGGCGCTTGGAGGCTCGGCTTTCTTCCAGTCCAGCCAGCCGGTCGGGCAGGTTCCCGCTGCGGGCGCTCGCGGTGACCAAAGCCCGTCCTTGCCGGTCCCGCTCCCCGGCGGCGGCCAGAGCCGTTTCGAGCCGGAGCAACTCCTGTTGAGCGGATTCGAGGGCCAGCCGGCGCTGTTCTTCCTCGATCTCCCGCACCCGCAACAAGCGGGAGAGCGACCGCGAAATGGGCATCGTTCAAATCTCCGCCGCCAGGGCAGCCAGCCGGTTCAGGCAATCGCCGAAGCGCATCCGCTCCGTCGCATCCTGGGTCAGAAATCCGCGCCAGGCGGAACGCGCATTCAAGGCGCGGTCCAGATCCTCGTCGGCGCCGGGTTTGTAAGCTCCAATGCGGACCAGATCTTCTGAGCGGGCGTAGACGGCCATCAGCCGGCGCACCAGAGAGGCCTGGTCGCGATGCCCGGCCTCGGCCACGGCCGGCATCAGGCGGCTGATGGAATCGAGAATCTGGATGGGCGGATACCAGCCTTCGGAGGCCAGCGCGCGGGAGAGTACGATGTGGCCGTCGAGCAGCGCGCGCACCGCGTCGACGAGCGGATCCTGCTGGTCGTCCCCCTCCATAAGAACGGTGTAGAAAGCGGTGATCGATCCGGAGCGGAAGTTCCCGGTCCGCTCAATCAGCCGGGCCAGCCGGGAAAAGACGGAGGGGGTATAACCCTTGTTGGTTGGAGGCTCACCGGCGGCGAGGCCGATCTCGCGGGCGGCCATCGCAAACCGGGTTAATGAATCGAGGACCAGCAGGACGTGCTTGCCCTGCGCGGCGAAGTACTCGGCGGCGGCGGTTGCGGCCAGCGCGGCCCTCATGCGCATCAGGGGCGACTGGTCGGAGGTGGAGACGACGACAACCGACCGCGCCCGGCCCTCGGCGCCCAACGAGTCTTCGAGGAACTCGCCCACCTCGCGGCCCCGCTCTCCGACTAGCCCGACGACGGTGATGTCGGCCTCTGTGTTGCGCGTCATCATGCCGATCAGCGTGCTTTTTCCCACTCCGGAGCCACCGAAGATGCCCACGCGCTGGCCGCGGCCTACGGTCAGCAGGCCGTCGATCGCGCGAATCCCGGTGCCCAGCGGCGTACGAATCGATTCGCGTTCGAGAGGGGCGCGCACCAGGCCATCCAGAGGCAGCGCGGCCGAGCAGCGCGGGGAGGGCCGGGAGTCGAGCGGCTCACCGAGCGCATTCAATACCCGGCCCATCAGAGCCGGGCCTACTTCGAACTCCGGCCTGCGGCCCAGCGACTCGACCGCATCCCCATAGCGGATGCCCTCGGTATTCTCCACCGGCATCGTCAGCACATTGGCGCCGCGGAATCCAATCACCTCGGCGAGATGAACTCCGCCCTGCTGGTCGCGAATCTCGCAGACTTCTCCAACCGAGGCCAACGGGCCGGCGGACTCGATGGTCTGCCCGACCGACTCCAGCACCTGCCCCTGCCAGCGCCAGGGCTGGCCGCGGCGCAGCTTCGCGACGTAGGAATCGAGCAAAGCGGTCACGACCGTGCCCCGGCCAACTGCTCGGCTTGCTCTTCTGTGTGGGATGCCGGACTCGCTCCCGGTTGCGGCTTTGGCGGCGGACTGGATGCGGCGCCGTTTGTCCCCACCGGGGCAGCGTGAACCGCCGGCTCCGGCTTTCTAAGCGTGGCTGGCGGGCCAACCCGGTCAAAGAACCCGCGCTCGATCTCCGCCAGTTGCGCACGGATTCCCAGGTCCACCGAACCCAGCTGCGCCTCCATCCGGCAATCGCCCAGCCGCATTCCCTCCCCGGCGACAACGGTTGGCTTGAGGGCCAGCTTGGGCATGGTGGCAATCGCCTCTTCCCAAAGGTCGAGTTCGAGCGGCGGCACCTTGAGCGTAACCTGGGTCGAGCCGGAGAGCTGTCCCAGAGCCACGCGCACCGCTCCTGTGAGCAACAAGGGGTCCATCTGCGCCTCGCGGCGGAGAATCCGCGCGGCAACCGCCAGGGCCAGCTCGACAACCTCATGCTCAACCTTTTGCAGATAGCGATCCCGCTCCCGGACGAAGTTTTCGACCAGCTCCGCTGTCTGGCGGGTCTGGCGCTCCCGGCCAGCCTCGATGTTTGCTGCCTGGGCCTCCTGCTCGGCGGCGCGGCCTTCGGCCCGCCCACGCTCCCGGCCAGCCTCAAAGGCCTGCTGCGTCTCCTGCGCTCTTCGCTGCTCGTACTCCGCGCTTCGCTTGGACTCGGCAGCGTTGTGCGCGAGATCTGCCTCGCTAGCCCCTGCGACCGCGGACTCCTCCAGGCCCGGCCACGGCGGGCGCTCGGAATTTGCGGCAACGGCCGGATACTCGAAGAGATCAACGCGCACCAGCGGGTTGTCACGGGTTGGAGTTTGCATTTGCGCCAATCGAATTCTCTCTCTCGTTGAACGATGCCTTCAAAACCGATCCAATTTCCTGCTCTGAAGCGGCCTCGTCCCGCGCGACTCCGGACGCAGGCTAGGCCATCATCTCGTCGCCGGTTTCCATCTTGAGAATGACCTTGCCCTCGGCTTCGAGCCGCCGCGCCAGATTCAGAATCTCCTGCTGGGCCTGGGCCACTTCACGGGAACGGACCGGGCCGAGAACTTCCATGTCTTCCTTGAGCATCTCGACGGCACGCGAGCTCATTGCCTTGAAGACCTGGGCGCGCAGCTCTTCGTTGGCGCCGCGCAGGGCCAGCGCCAGTTGCCGTTTGTCCACGCCGGAGACGATCTCGCGGATGCTGGCCGGGGGCACGGCGATCAGGTCTTCGAAGGTGAACATCAGGTTGCGAATGCTCAGGGCCAGCTCCGGCTGACCGACCTCGATGGCTTCAAGAATCTTCTTGGCCTCCTCGGCATTGAGCCGGTTGAGCAGATCGGCGACTGCCTTGTAACCCGAGTAGCTCTTGCGCCCGGTGTCGCCGACGTTCTCCAGGCGGCGATGCAGGACCAGCGCGACTTTCTGCGCCATCTCCGGCGAAAACTGGCGCATCTCGGCCAGCCGCTGAATGGAGACGACCTTGTGGTCCTCGGTCAGGTTATCGAGCACCATTGAGGCCCGGCGCGGGTCCAGATGAGCCAGCACCAGCGCGATTGTCTGGGGATGCTCGGCGTCGAGGAGTTTGCCCAACTGCTGCGGGTCGGTGCGTTGCAGCTTGGCCAGATTGCCCTGCGCGGCCTCCTGGGAGCGGCGCACCAGCATGAGCAGATCGTCGGCCCGCTCTTTGCCGAAGGTCTCGATCAGCAGCCGGCTGGCGTAGTCCAGCCCCCCATGCACCATGAAGTTCTGAGTCTCGAGGAGCTGCCAGAACTCCTCCAGCACCTCCTGGGAGACCTCGGCGGTGACCCCGCGCAGGTCAGCCAGTTCCTCGGTCAGCCGCTGCACATCCTGCTCGGGCAAGGCGCGCAGGATCTCCTTGGCCAGATCTTCGCCGACTGCGACCAGCAGAACCGCGGCCTTGCGCAGGCCGGACATCTGCGCCGTCAACCGCCGCTTCTCCTGCTGTTCTCCCTCGGCCAAGGCCTTCGTTCCTTTCTTCCAGCGGTTTTTTCCCGCTTCAGAGTCCTTCTGTTCGATCCGGTCCCGATCACTAAGAGTCGGAGTGAATCCAGCTCTGCAACAGGCGCGAACTCTGCGTCGGCTCCTGCTTCAGGTGGCCGGTTACCTGGTCAAATATCTCTTGCACACGCGCCCGCTCGGCTTCGAGGGCGAGCGACTCCGGTGTATGAATCACAGGCACCGGCACGGCAGGCACGGCGCCGGGCAGAGCTTTCTGCGCAGCAGCTTTGGGCGGGGCGGAGAGGCGAGCCAGGGCCGGACGGACGCCGAGCGCAAGAACGACCAGCAGACCCAACAGCAATGCCGCGTACTTGATCAAAACCTGAGAACCCTGAGCGGTGGCCATAATCTGCTCCGGCAGAGTGGGTGGCACCGGCGGGCGGTTGTCGTCAAAGGCCAGGTCTTCGACGGTGAGCAGATCGCCGCGCGAAGTGTCATAGCCGACTGCCGCCTGGGCCAGCGCTGTCAGGTGGCGCAGCTCGTCCGCCGAGCGCGGCTGCCACTGGGCCAGCTTTCCCTTTCCGGCTGCGGCAGCCAGCCGGTCGTTGACCACAATCGCCGCCGTCATGCGCCGGACTTTCCCGGGATTTTCGACCAAATGCCGGGTGGTCTTCGACGCCCCATAGGTACCCGATTCGGTTTTCGCCGATTGCGGTTGCGTACTCTGCTGCGGATAGACCGGCAAAGCCTGCGAGTTGGGCGCATTCGAGGCGGTTCCCGGAACCCCGGCGGGAATCGCCTGCGGCCCGCTGGTCTGCTCGGTGCGCTGCATTGAGAGGGTTACCGTCTGGTCCGGGTCGTAGGTTTCCTGCGTTTCCTCCGTTGCCGCCGGGTCGTAGTCCAGGGTCACCGAGGCGCGGACATTGCCTGCGCCGGTGACCGGCTCAAGCGTAGCGATTAATTTCTCTTCAAGCGCCTGCTCGGCCGTCAGCCGCATCGCATCGGCGGTCTTCGGTCCGAGGGGAAGATGCCCGGCGGCATCGACGAGGACGACGCGGTCGGGTGAAAGGCCATCGACGGCCGAGGCAACCAGGTTGCGAATCGCCTCCGGCTCTCCATCGGCCAGCGTGCGGTGACGAAGCTTGAGGACGACGGAGGCTTTCGCGGGCCGCTCCTGCTCGCGGAAGAGCGAGTCGTGGGGCAAAACAAGATGCACTCGCGCCGATTCAACATCGGAGAGGGTGCCGACGGTATGCTCCAGCTCGCCTTCGAGGGCGCGCTGATAGTTGACCTGTTCGTCAAATTCCGAGCCGACCCAATTTGGCTTGTCGAAGATCTCAAATCCCAGACGGCCACTCTTGATGCCTCCCTTGGCCGCCGTGACCAGCCGCGCTTTGTCCAGTTGCGCCGCCGGAACCCGGATGCCGGCGCCATTGGCGGTCGGCTCGTAGGGAATCTGCGCCTGGGTGAGAATCAATCCCGTCTGACGGGCGTCCTCGGGGTCGAGATCGGCATAGAGAGTTCGCCAGTCGGTGCGCAACGCATACCAGATCAAACCAGCGATCATCGCTACCAGCAGAGCCGCGGCCACTCCGGCCCAGAGCCGCTGCGCGGGGGGCATCGCCATCCAGCGCGCCTGCGCATTTCCCCATAGTCCAGCCACCCGCCCCTGCAAAGGCTGCGCGCCTCCCACGGCTGCCTGAGGTTTTTCCAATTGTGTCGCGGTGGCCATGGGTTCCGTTTCCTGAGAAAGGTTGATGGATTCGCTTGCCGGCGGTTATGGATCAAAACTTATCGAGCGTTCCGCTCAGAACTGCATTCCGATGACCTGCTGATAGGCCTGAATCGCTTTGTTACGGACGGAGAGCGCCAGCTCGAAGGCCATGCTGGCTTTCTGGGTCGCGATCATCGCCTGATGCACATCGACCCCCGAGCCGCTCATCAGGCCGACGACCGCGGTGTGCGCCTGGCTCTCCAACTGGTTCACCTGGCCGACCGCATCAGTGAGAAGATCGCCGAAGGGCACCGGCGCACCGCCCGCGGCGACCGAGCCGCCCAGGCCCGGACTCCCCTGCGCTGCAATCGACGGCGTTCCCGCCGCCAGCAGATTCAATCCCGCTTCTACACCACTTATGGCTGGTAGCATCGTTCTTCCCCTCTCCCGATCCCTTCACGCGCCGGCTTCTTCCACGTCCACTGTTCCGGTTCGAGCCTTACCGATTCGGGAAGCTTTCCACTTTCGTTCCCGCTTCGGCACCACTTCGGCTCAACTGCTTCCCGGATCCCGCTCAGGACTTAATGATCTCCAGCGCCGAGCCGATCATTCCTTTTTCGGCCTGTACTGCGGAGGCATTGAGACCGTATGCACGTGTCGCCCCCATCAGGTCCACCATCTCTGTGAGGGGATTAATATCCGGATAGGAGACGTACCCATCGGGACCGGCATCGGGATGGCCGGGGTCATAGCGTTTGAGGGGCGGGGCGGGGTCTTGGATGACTGCGGCAATGTGAACGCCAGGAGCGACTTTGCCGGCGAGCATGTTGGCTCCATTGAGCGCGGCAGCGGCCTGCGCTCCTCCCGAAGCCGATTCCAGCGAATCGAGAAATCCGGCGTCGCCCCCATCCGCGGCAAAGACCACATGCTGCCGGTGATAGACCTCGCCGGTCGCGGTGCGCGTGGTTTCCGCATTGGCCATATTGGCCGCTACCACCTCGGCGCGCATTCGTTCAGCCTGCATTGCGCCGCCCGAGGTTTCGAGCAATCCAAAGAGATTCATCGTTCGTGCTCCTTTCAAGAGCGGCTTTTAGCTGTTAGCTCTTAGCTTTCAGGTCTTCGCTCCCGGCTCTGCCCGCATCCAACCGCCGCGCGTTGAAGTGTCGAAGGAAGAGCACTTGAGAAACCTTGCATCGAGCGGCCGCAGGCTGGAAACCAATTGCTGAGGCGAAGAGACAATCCCTGGCAACTGGTAGCAAATGGCTAATAGCTAAAAGCTGATTGCTGAAGGCTGAGAGCTGCTTTTCCTCACTTGCTGTCGGCGCGGATGGCGTCGAGCACCATCTGGTTTTCGCTCCGCATCAGCGCCACGCCGGTCTTGAAGCGCAACTGAGCCTCGGCCAGCGTCAGGCTCTCGCGGTCCATCGATACGTTGTTGCCGTCGGGCCGCGAGACGAGGTTATCCACCGGCTTGAGCTTGACGCGCTGCGGAGGCAGCCCTTGATCGACGCCATCGATGGCCTGACGCATCTCTTGCTCAAAATCCAGCCCGACTGCTTTGTAGCCGGGTGTGTCGATATTGGCCATATTGGCCGCAGTCAGCTTGACCTGGCTGGAGGCCAGGTCAAGGAAGCGTCCCAACTGATCGCTCAAACGGGTTTCAATCTGCATCTCCATCGCACATCCTCCGGATGTTTTTCCCTTCTTTGAATTTCTTCTGGCCCTCGTACTACAGTTGTAGACCCTCAATTTGCCCGGTTTCCCGAAGTACGACTGTAGTACCAGGCCCTAGTTGACGCTGAGTCCGAAGTCGATCTCCCGCGCCGTAATGACGGTCTCGTCTCCGGCGAGAATCGCCGCGCGCTCCAGCACATGTTCGAGTTCGCGGACATTGCCCGGCCAGTCGTGAGCCTGCAGCTTGGCCAGCGCGGCCGGCTCGACACGCTTGATGGGATTATCACGGCCCATGCGATCGAGGAAATGCTCAACCAGTTGCGGCAGGTCTTGAGAGTGCTCGGCAAGCGACGGGGTGCGGATGAGAAAGACTGCCAGCCGGTAATAGAGATCGGCGCGGAAGTTGTTCTGCTGGGTGAGCTGCGCCAGCGGCCGGTGAGTGGCGGTAACGATGCGCGCATCTACCTTGACGGTTTCGTTGTCGCCAACCCGTTGCAGCTCACCGCTCTCGACAAAGCGCAGCAGCTTGGATTGCAGGGCCAGCGGCAATTCGCCAATCTCGTCGAGGAAGAGCGTCCCGCCGTCGGCGGCTTCAATGCGCCCGGTGCGCCCCTGCACCGCGCCCGTGAATGCGCCGCGGGTATGGCCAAAAAGCTCGGCTTCGAGCAGCGCCTCGGGAATCGCCGCGCAGTTGATCGCGACGAAGGGCTTGCGGCTGCGCGCGGAGAGCCGGTGCAGGGCTTCGGCGACCAGTTCCTTGCCCGACCCCGTCGGGCCTTCAATCAGGACCGGAGTCGAACGTGGCGCAACCAGACGAACCCGGCGGCTGACTTCGAGAATCACCGGGGCGTTGCCAATCAATTCCGGCAGGCGGTCCGCAACGACAGCTTCGCGACCGTGCGCTGGGATATCGTCCCCTCCAAGATAATCCTTGGGCAGACCGGTCAGATCCTGGACGATTGAAGGAGGCTGAGCAGGGCCAGCCGCAAGCGGGCTGGAGAGGGCGGTAACCCGGTTAGGCACGGCGATTGGGCGCGCAAGAGCCTGGGTTCGCTGCGGACCGCTTTCCGGGCGCGCCAGCGGCGGCGCGGTATTCCAGACCGCAGTGTCCGTATCCTGGGTGCGGCGCAGCGCATAGAGCAATTCCTGGCGGTAAGGTCCTCGGGGACTCTCCTGGGTTCCGGCGCTGCCGGTGGTCAGCAGATCGACCTCCGGATACTGCTGCCGAAAGTCCTTGAGAAACTCTGAGAGTTCAAGGTCGGGGAGCCAGGAGTCGACAATGATGGCCTCGGGCTGGGCGGAGTCGGCCTCGGCCCAGGCCTGTGCTCCGCTTTCTGCCTCGCGAACCTGCCAGCGCAGGCCAGTGAGTGTTTCTGAAAGCCGCTGGCGGAAGCTACGGTCGGCGCTCGCCACCAGAGCGGTGCGGGTACGGGTACGGGGGGCGGTGGGAAGAACAGGCACGGGAAAGGGTTGCATGGGGTTTCTCCTGAGATTCAAGGCGTTGAAAATTGAAATTGCTCAGTCCTGATTTGACCGAGAGCTCAAGTGCAAAGGGTTAGCGCGCGGCCCCAACGATGGTCCCCTGCTGGACAGACCGCGCAGCGGCAACCGTGGCGATCGGCAGCGCCAGATCGCTCTCTGAGGGAACCGTATAGCCCTGTCCGCGCACCGTGCGGATCAGATGGCCGGGAGGCGGATCCTTAAGCTTGCGGCGCAGGTAGTTCACGTAAACATCGACGATGTTGGTGGTCTGCGCCGGCTCCAGATTCCAGACCGAGTCCAACAGTTCGACGCGCGAGACGCACTGGCCGCGATTGAGCATTAAATGCTCGAGCAGCGCGAATTCCTTGTTGGTGAGAACGATCGGCTGGCCGCCGCGGCGGGCGGTGTGGTCCAGCCGGTCGAGTTCGAGGTCGCCGGCCCGCAACTGCAGCTTGGCTTCGCGCTTGCGGCGCAGGAGGGCGCGGCAACGGGCGCGCATTTCATGCAGGCTGAAGGGCTTGGTCATCAGGTCGTCGGCGCCGAGATCCAGACAGCGGATACGGGTCTCAACCTCCTGGCGGGCGGTCAGGATCAGAACCGGCAACTCGGCGTCGATGGAGCGCATTTCCGCGAGAACCTGTTCGCCATCCTTGACCGGGAGGCTGAGATCGAGGATGGTGAGGTCCGGCATCTCCTCGCGGAATGCCTCGATGGCCGCTGCCCCATCCACTGCCAGTCGGACGCGATGTCCGTCTGCTTCCAGCCCGCGTGTTAAGAACAATCCCAGAGCCTTGTCGTCCTCGGCGATCAACAATTTCATGTCTGCCTTCCCTCTGGCTGCACGTCCTAAAATGCGACGTCTGCCCGCTTTCCATTTCCGTTCTCAAATATTCCGCTCCTCGTCTTGTCTTCAAGGCTTAGCGCGAACTAACGGGGGTGTTCCTTTTACGTTCCCTCATGGGACAGGGGAACTCAAGATTGGAAAGAAGAAAGGACTGTGGTGAATTCCAGGAATGGCAATGGCTGTGGGAAAGTCCCAAAACGGCGAATATTTGCCGCGTTTCAATGACTTCGGGGGGAAATTATTGCTAAAGTCGGGCCAAACCGGCCCTTGCGGCGCTTCCTTGATTGAAAAATTGCAACAAAGCGAAAAAAGATGAAAAACTTCTGGCGCAATTCGCTTTTTATTCGCTACAATGTCGGCATGGCAGTTACACGCAGGCAAAAAGAGATTCTAGACTTTCTGGAAACGTTCGTTAACCGCAACGGCTACTCTCCGTCTTTCGAAGAGATTGCGCGGGGAATGGAACTGAAGAGTCTGGCCACCGTGCACAAGCACATCACCAATCTGGAGAAGAAGGGATTGCTGGACCGGGTCCACAACCGCAGCCGCTCGATTGACATCCTGCCGCCGGGAACGCGGACGCGGTCGAGCGACCGGCTCCCGCTGGCCGGACGCATCACTGCCGGCCTGCCGGTCGAGGCCTATGAGACCGACTCCAGCATCAGCCTGCACGACGTGGTGGGCAGCCGGGATTGTTTTGCTCTGGAAGTGCGCGGCGATTCGATGCGCGACGAGCACATTATCAGCGGCGATTACGTGCTGGTGGAGCGCACCCGCACGGCGCGCCAGGGAGAGATCGTCGTGGCGCTAGTGCACGGCACGGAGACCACCCTCAAGCGCATGTACACAGAAGGCAGCGTAGTGCGGCTGCAACCGGCCAACAGCGAGATGGAGCCAATCTATGTACCCGCCGCGCAGGTGGCCGTGCAGGGGCGGGTTCTAGGCGTATTGCGCAAGTACCGGTAAAGCAGAGATCAGAGATAAGGAAAATAAAAAGCCCGGCATTGCGCCGGGCTTTTTACGCTTGGTGAGCGATTGCAACATGCGCCAATAGCTTCTGGATTTTTTTGTCAATTGCTTCCTCGGGGGCATAGCCAATCATCTGATCGGCGACTTTACCGTCTTTGAAGAAGAGCAGCGCTGGGATGCTGCTCACGCCATAACGTGAGGGCGTAGCACTGTTGCCATCCACATTTACCTTGGCCACTTTGACTTGACCCGCGTATTTTGCGGCTACTGCGTCGATGATCGGCGCAATGGCCTTGCAGGGGCCGCACCACACAGCCCAGAAATCAACCAGAACCGGCTGTTCACTTTGCAGCACCAGCTCGTCGAATGTTGCGTCCGTTACTTCCAATACTCCTGCTCCCGCCATTGTTTGCCTCTCCTCCTTGACTGATTCAGTCTATCAGTCGTCGTTCTTTCATACGATGCTCTGGTGTTGAGGAAAGTCGCAAAGCCATATTTCTTTGGGATCACATGCAGGGAGGGCAAGAGGATGAAGCAGGAAACGAGGGGGTGCAAAATTAAAGCGCCCGGATCCTAAAAGGATCACGGGCGCTAGAGCAGCCCTCCCCCAGAACTGCCCACGAAAATGAGGTTAGGGCTTATTAAGAAGAAGCGCAACAAATCTTAGGTAATAGAAAACGCAACACTAACGGACAACTGCTCGCCATGGATTTCATGCAATTCACATGCTGAAATTCTGCGAAGAAAGCCGCTGGCCAGCGAAAGGAAAGTCCCGTGTTCGCAGGAGAGATCAGTATCACAATGCAAGCCGCTCAATCCCCTGCTCTGCTCCGTCGGAAAGAAAGCTGGAAACCAACAGCTCTGTTTCTTCCTCTCCCGTCAGCGCCTCGCGAATGGCGGTCGAAGCCGCGGCAAGATCGGCCTCGCGCGCGACGACCGCCAGGACTGCCGGACCCGCACCACTCAAGGCAATTCCCGCAATGCCGTGCTTTCCCGCCAAGGGCAAAAGACGGGGAAGGAGGGGGCAAATGGCAGCTCGGTAAGGCTGGTGAATCCGGTCGCGCATGGCAATCTGGAGCAGCTCGGGACGTGCCTGAGCGAAGGCGAGTCCCAGCAATGCAGCAGATTGGATATTGGTAACAGCGTCTGCGCGGGAGTAACTATTTGGCAGTACCGCCCGCGCTTTTACGGTCGCCAAAGGAGTGGCTGGAAGCACAATTATTGCCCTCCAATCCACAGGAGGTATTACTTTCGCTAGGTGGATGGTGCGATTTTCTGCCGCCGCAGTGACAAAACCGCCCAGCCAGCAGGCTGCGGCGTTGTCCGGATGGCCTTCCAGAAAACAGGCCTCTTCAAGAATCCGATCCCCGTTCCAGGCCAGTCCGCCAAAATGCACGGCCAGCGCAATCCCCGCTAGCCTGCCAGCGGCAGACGAGCCGCAGCCCATGCCCAGCGGAATGCCGTTGTTCATCTCTATTGCCAGCGGAACAATGGGCTTCCCAATGGCTTGCAAGAGGCCCTTATAGATTTCAAGGATGAGGTTCTTCTCGATCTTCGCGCAGCGATCCGCATTGCGCCCGGTGGCGTTGATGGAAAACTCGCCGGCTGGCCGGGCCTCTATCTCCAGATGGAAGTCGAGAGCAATTGCCGAAGCGTCAAATCCGGGACCGAGATTGGCAGAGGTTGCGGGCAGCCGCAGCTTCAACGCGCCGCTCATCCGAGGTCGCCTTTCAATGTGGCCAGTACTGCATCTACCGACGCCTCAACGACCTGCGCATTGCGTTGCAATTTTTGAATCTCCTGCTCAGCGCCGACAGTTTCATTGGCATCCAGCAGGGTTCCGCGATGGAAGCCAATGGTGAAGTCCGCGTCCTTGAGAGTGTGCCCTGTGAGCAGCAATACTACGGTCTCGCTGCCGGCAACCTTGCCTTGCGCTTTTAGTTTTTTCAGGCCTGCCAGTGTCACGGCGGAGGCAGGTTCGCAGCCCAGTCCTTCCGCACCCAGTTCAGCCTTGGCAATGGCGATCTCCGCCTCGGTTACATCCAGGCACCAGCCGCCGGAGTCGAGAATTGTCTTGGTCGCCTTGCGCCATGAGGCTGGATTGCCGATGCGGATCGCCGTTGCCCGCGTGTGCGCTTCCACCGGCTCCAGCGGAGCATTGCCCGCCTCAAAGCTGCGCACCAGCGGATTGGCGCCTTGCGCCTGCACCACAGTGATCTTCGGCATCCGCGCGACGAGGCCCAGTTCCACCATTTCGCGAAACCCTTTGCCCAGCGCGGAGCTGTTGGCGAGATTGCCGCCGGGAACGATCAGATGGTCGGGCACATTCCAGTCCAGCGCCTCGGCAATCTCGAAGGCCGGAGTCTTCTGCCCTTCCAAGCGATAAGGATTTACCGAGTTGAGCAGATAGATGTGCGCCTGTTTGACGATCTGCGTGAGCAAGCGCAGGCAGCCATCGAAATCCGTTTGCAACTGGCAGGTCACAGCACCGTAGTCCATGGATTGCGCGAGCTTGCCCCAGGCGATTTTGCCTTCGGGAATCAGCACCAGACTGCGCAGCCCGGCGCGCGCGGCATAGGCCGCCATTGCCGCCGATGTGTTGCCCGTTGACGCGCACGCTACCCAGGTAAATCCGCGTTCCTTGGCCACGCTCAACGCGGCCGTCATGCCGGTGTCTTTGAAGGAGCCTGTCGGGTTCATTCCCTGATGCTTGGCATAGAGCTGATCGATACCCAACGCCTTGGCAGCGCGCGGCAAATGATAGAGCGGGGTGTTGCCCTCGCGCAGCGTCACGGCATTGCCGAAGCTCTCCAGAATCGGCAGCACCTCGCGAAAGCGCCAGACACCGGAGTGGTCGAGAGCCTCGGAGGAGCAGCGCCGCTCGCGCCAGAGCCATTTCAACGCGCCGGCATTGGGACGGTCCGGCCCTTTGCGGCTCTTCCAGCCTGGATACTCCACTTCGTAGAGGTCTCCGCATTCGGAGCAGCGGAAGTCCGGCTTGCCCTCCGAGCCCGTGATGCAGGTGCCGCACCCAAAACAGCGTAGTCGAAAAAGAGGTTCGTTCATGACTTAGACAGGTTATCAGCCGCAGGCGCTGTCGAGTGTTTGAGGCCCGCTATTTGAAGAGGTTTCCGGTCTCAACCACGCCGGGATCCACCATACGCCTTTTGGCCCAAGCTTCGATTCTTCCTTGTTGCGATTCGATCAATATCGGCTCTTTCCTGGACATTATTTCTCTGATCTTTCAGTTTGGCGATTGGAGGATGTCAACGCTATACTCGTGAGGCTGCCGATTGCGGTTTGAGGCGCCCCCGAAACCTCTCTTCCGCTTTATCGCGCGTCCAGCAAATTGCAGATCGACTGACAGTTTGTTCGACGTTCGCGTGGAGATTCCCCTCTCTCTTGGCACTGCTGGCTCAACATACGCTTCCCCAAGGTTTTCCAATACTGACTCATGCAAATGAGCCCACACCAGATTCTGTTCTTTGAGGTCAACTTCATGCTGCTCGTTTCCCCGGTCTCCAGGAAGTTTTTGCCCCTGCCTGCCTTGTTCTCACTTGCCATGGTTCTTTCAGGCCTGCTGCTAACCGCTCAGGCGCAAGTACCTGCTTCGGCCAATCGCGCTTCCGCCGCCACGGCCCAATCCGCAACCATCGCCTCTCACTACGGGAAGCTGCCGATCAGCTTTGAAGCCAACCAGGGACAAGCGGGCAACAGCGTCAAGTTTCTGGCGCATGGCAACGGTTATGGACTCTATCTGACCGGTCAAGAAGCGGTGCTTGAGCTTCGCGCGCCGCAAAACGCAAAGACGCATCTTGGAAAGCATTCGCAGGGAATACAGACAGGTAAAGACAATAGCGAGATTATCCGGATGCAACTGAGCGGCTCGAATGCCGCTGCCACGGCGGCAGGCGTTGACCGGCTCGCGGGAACAGCCAACTACTTCCTGGGCAGCGATCCATCGAGGTGGAAGACTGGGGTTCCGACCTATTCCAAAGTAAGATTCTCGGGAGTCTACCCCGGCGTCGATCTGGTTTACTACGGCAACCAAAGCCAGCTTGAGTATGACTTTGTCGTGGCCCCGCATGCCGATCCCCAGGCGATTCGCCTGCACTTTGCCGGAGCTGAAAAACTGGCGCTGAGCGCCAATGGCGACCTCTCCGTGATTGCACGGAATGGACAGGTCGACTTTCACAAGCCGGTTGTTTATCAAATGAAAAATGGCCAACGACAGATCGTCGAAGGGCAGTTTGCGCTGTTGACCGCGAACAATGTCAGCTTCTCGCTGGGCAGCTACGACCACTCCCAGCCGCTCATCGTTGACCCGGTTCTCGGTTACTCCACTTATCTGAGCGGCCCCTCGGCCAATGCCGACAACCAGGCGCTGGCCATCGCTGTCGATAGCTCCGGGGACGCTTATATTACCGGTTACACGGGATCGACCAAGTTTCCTGTCACTTCGGGCGCTTACCAGACAACGAATAAAACGACAGCTGGCGGCGGCACCAACGTTTTTGTCACCAAGATGAACGCGACGGGCACGGCGCTGGTGTACTCAACCTATCTGGGCGGGACCGTCAGCGATTTCGGGTATGCGATTGCGGTGGATGGCAGCGGAAATGCGTATATTACCGGCAATACCGAATCCCACAACTTTCCCACAACCACTTACGCCTACCAGACAAGCAATAAGGAGACACTCGGCGCCACGGGGTTTGTCAGCAAGCTGAATTCGACAGGCACTACGCTGCTCTACTCGACCTATTTGGGCGGGAGCGGCGGGGATTATGGGCAGGCCATTGCCGTGGATAGCTCCGACTATGCCTATGTTACAGGCTACAGTGAATCCACCGACTTTCCGATCACGACGGGAGCGTATCAAACGTCCAATAAAAGCGCAGCCCTTGGCACCGTATTTCTTGCCAAGCTGAATCCGGCGGCCACGTCGGCGTCGGCGTCGCTGCTTTACTCGACTTATCTGGGCGGCAACGGCGCATGGAATAATGACCAGGCGCAGGCCATTGCCTTGGATAGCTCCGGGTACGTCTATCTGACCGGCATCACCGGTTCCACGGACTTTCCGACAACGCCGGGAGCCTATCAACCGGCGATGAACCCGACTGCGGCTTCCTCTAGCGTCGGAGGCAGCAATGCCTTTGTGACCAAGATGAAAGCTGCGGCGAACGCTGGGCTGAGCTACTCCACCTATCTGGGCGGAAACACCTTCGACCAGGGCAATGGCATTGCGGTGGATAGCGACGGGAACGCTTATGTCGCGGGCTGGACTTATTCCGTGGACTTTCCAACGACAAGCGGAGCTTATCAGACATCAAGCTCAGCATTGAACTCCACCAACAACCCGAGCGAGTCAAACCACGTTTCCTTTGTCAGCAAATTAAACGCGACAGGCACAGCTCTGGACTACTCTACATTTTTGGGCGGGAGTAGTAGCGTTAGCGATCAAGCGAGCGCGATTGCGGTGGATAGCGCCGGGAATGCCTACATAGCCGGCTATACGACTGCCACCGACTTTCCTACCACGACGGGAGCCTACCAGACCGCGAATCAACTTTCAGCAACCGCAAAGACCAACGGTGAAGTTACCGGTTACTTCAGTTGGCTGAACGCGGCGGGCAGCGAACTGCTCTACTCCACCTATCTGGGCGGCAACGGCGCCAACAATGGAGATGTTGCGATGGGCGTGACGATGGATAACTCCGGGAATGCCTATCTGACCGGCTACACGGGTTCGAACAACTTTCCCATCTCATCGGGAGCCTTCCAAACGTCGTATAACCTGCCGACAGGCTATTATCCGAACTTTGTGACCAAGCTGGACCTGTGCGACGCAACAACCGGCATGACACTCACTGCCAGCACCAGTACTCCGGCTTACGGCGAGACGGTTACGTTTACCGCGACTCCGACGTGCAACGTTCCCAACTCCGAAGCAACCGGAAATGTATCCTTCACCGTGAATGGCGGCACGGCTGCGGTGGTCGCGCTGAATTCGGGAGAGGCGACATTCTCAACCGCATCGCCGAATCTGATCGTAGGCGGCAACACCATTACGGCCAGCTATACAGGCGACTCGAATTTTGCCGCCAAGAGCGCCTCATCGTCCGTTACAGAGGCCGCGAATGTTGTGGCCACGCACTTCTCGGTAAGCGCGCCGAGTTCGGCCACTGCGGGAACGTCGTTTAGCGTGACGGTGACTGCGCTCAGTTCCTCGAATGCTACGGCAACCGGCTACACCGGAACGGTTCACTTCACCAGCGGCGATGGCGCTGCGGTACTGCCTGCGAACGACACACTGGCCAATGGCGTTGGCACCTTCAGCGTCACGCTGAAGACCGCCGGGACACAGAGCGTGATTGCAACCGATACGGCAACCAGCAGCATCACGGGAACTTTCACCATACTGGTCAATCCTGGACCTGCGACGCATCTTGTGATTCCCGGCGGACCCGAGCCATTCTACACAGCGTTTGGCTTTAACATTTACGCCTATGACGCTGAGGGGAACCTGGCAACGTCGTACAACGGAACAGTCGCATTCAGCAGCTCCGACCCCGGATTCGCCAATCTGGGCCCGGTCACGCTGGTCAACGGCGTAGGCACAGCGTCCGCGGTGCTTAAAACCGCTGGGACCGACACCATTACCGCCACGGATGTATCCAATTCTGCGATTACCGGCACGGGCTCATTTACCGTCCTACCCGGCGCGGCAACCTACCTTGTAGTCTCCGCGCCGTCCGCCTCCAACGTTGGCAGGCAGCTTACCTTTACGATCACGGCCCTTGACTTATACGGCAACATCGCCACCGGCTACACCGGCACGGTTCACTTCACCACCTCCGACACAGGCTCAGGCGTGATTCTGCCGGGGGACTACACCTTTGTTGCAGGCGACGCCGGTGTACACAGCTTTACCAATGCGGCCACTCTGGTCACGGCCGGCACAGAAACCATCACCGCGACAGATGCCGGCAACAGCCTCGCCGGCACATCGGGCGGCATCCTGGTCACGATTCCAAATCTGGTCGTGAACAGGATTGCCGACGATGCAGGCTCGGTAGCAAACTGCGCGGCGCAGCCCTCGGCGGGCGCTACCACGATCTCCGATTCCTGCAGCTTGCGCGATGCCCTGCTGGCCTCAAGCGCCGGCGGCTCGGGCAGCATCACCTTCGATTCGTCCGTCTTCGGCTCGGCGCAGACCGTTACGCTGACCAATGGAATGCTGACGATTCCCAGCTACACCACGATCTGGGGCGCAACCACCGGCTCAGGCGCGACAACGAAGAACCTGGTCACGGTCAATGGCAACAACGCTTCAGTAGTGTTTAGCGTGGACAACGGCGCTGTAGGCATGAGCCTCAACAACCTGATCATCACCGGAGGCAACAGCTCCGTTGGAGGCGGAATTTTCAATATTGGCACGCTGTTGGTCAACAATTGCACCATCTCGCAGAACGTCAGCACCAACGGCGGCGGCATACAGAATGACGGAACTCTGACGCTGCTGAACTCCACGGTCTCTGGTAATAGTACGTCTGGCGCGAGCGGCGGCGGCATCGCCAACGCTACAACGCTCACCGTAATCAACAGCACTGTCTCCGGAAATGCCGCCAGCGGGTTAGTGAGCGGCGGCGGCATCTTCAACGAGGGCACGTTAACAGTGACCAATAGCACGATCTCCGGCAACTCCGCCAATAACGGCGGCGGCATTGTCAACACGAACCAACTGACGATGGCCAACAGCATTGTCTCCGGGAATACGGCCGGCTCAAGTACCGATCTCGGCAACGAGGGCACCTATACCGACAACGGCGGCAACCAGATCACGACCGGCGTTGCACTCGCTTCGCTGGGCAACTACGGCGGACCTACGCAGACACAGCTCCCGCTGCCCGGCGATCCTTCAATTTGCGGCGGCTTGACCTCGGCGCAGTCGTCGGATCAGCGCGGCTATGCCCGCTCCAACGTATACGACGGCACAACCTGCTACGACTCCGGCGCGGTGCAAACTGCGTACGCGGTCACCTTCTCAACAGAGCCGCCTTCGGCGAACACCGTCGGAGTTCCCTTCACACCCGCGCCAGTGGTCGAGTTGACTGAGAACGGGAATCTCTTTACACCGGCTGCAGGTCCCATCGTGATAACCGACAACGACAGCGTATTGAGCGGCTCCACATCGGCGGGAACATCCAGCGGTTATGCCAGCTTCGACAATCTCTCCGTCTCCACTGCCGTCAGCGGCGACGAACTGATGGCAACGCTGACTCTGGGGAGCTTCTCGCTGCGCGCAGTCAAGCCTCTCGCAAAGCCGATTCCGGAAATCCCGGGCAGCGCGATCACTGTCTCCGCAACCAGCAACGCTTTCGCTGCCGTCCCGGCGTCGCAGAGCATCACCTTCCCGGCTCCGGTTACTGAGCCGGTTATCGTGGGAGGCAACGCATCGCTTCTTGCAACATCAACCTCCGGCCTGCCGGTCGGCTTCCTCTCCGGCACCACCTCCGTCTGCACTGTCTCGGGATCTGTAGGTTCCAGTTGGCGCGTCAGCTTCCTGGCCATCGGACAGTGCTCCATCGAAGCCTACCAGTGGGGGAATGCGGACTATGCTACTGCGCCGAAGGCCTTCCAAAACTTCTATGTGCATGGACAGGCCCAGACCATCACCGTGACGCCTATTACCGCAACCATCATAGTCGGAAGCTCGGTGAACGTTGCGGCCTCGGCCTCGTCTTCACTGCCCCTTACCGTCACCTCGAAGACACCAACCGTCTGCTCCGTCTTCTTGAGCGGCGGCAACTGGTTGCTGTCCGGCAATGCCAAGGGTTCCTGCACCATTGTCGCCAACCAGACCGGCAACACGATTTACGGCGCGGCCACGGCGGTTTCAACCTCGGTGTTGATCCACGGACAGGCGCAAAGCATCACCTTCCCGGCAATCGCAGAGCCGGTCACCGTTGGCAGCTCGGTGACGCTGCAAGCAACGGCTTCTTCAGGCCTGCCGATCACCTACGTCTCAGCCCATCCAACCGTCTGCACTGTTTCGAAAACCAGCGGCGGCATCTGGTCGGCGAATCTGCTCACCATCGGCACCTGCTCCATCGCCGCCGAACAGAGCGGCAACTCAACCTTTGCCTCGGCAACCAACCTTGACCAGAACTTCTATGTCCACCCATAGATCGCACATAATGTGAGTGAGAAAGAGGCCCCGGCCAGACAGTGCAAACTGCCTGCCGGGGCTTTGCTGTTGTGCGCAGCAGAATCCAGCTTTTATCCCATCACTAAAATTGGTTGAAACAACGTTCCAGCCACACGCTGCGCGACCCCAACCAGTTCTCTTTGGCTAGCGAAGACTTTGACCAGTGGCGCGCGGGAAAACTCCGGCAGGTTGGCCTGCGCGCCGTTGCGCAGACGGCCCAGAGCTTGAGCATCCCCGGTAACAGCGGGCATCTGCGGCAACAAGCTGCGGGGATGAATGCTCGCAATTTCCAATGCATCCAGGTTACCGGTCAGCGGAATAAGCTCGTCGAGCGTGCGCGCATCGGCAAGCGTAAATACTCCGGCCTGCGTGCGGCGCAAGCTGCTCAGATGCGCGCCGCAGCCTAGATCCTGACCAAGTTCGTGAGCCACGGAACGCACATAGCCGCCCGCGCTGATGCTCATCGTGAAACAGGCCTCGGAACCATTGAGCGCGATAATTTCAAATGCCTTGATGTTGACCTTTGCCGTCTTCAATTCAACGGGCTTGCCTTCGCGGGCCAGCTTGTAGGCGGGGGTTCCGGCAATCTTCTTCGCGGAGAAGGCCGGCGGCAACTGGTCCATCGCACCGTGAAACCGCTCCGCGGCCTTGCGGATTTCTTCAATATTGAAGGAAAAATCTCCGGAGCAGTCGGGGCCGGTTGGTTCGCCTTCGGCGTCATAGGTGTCAGTTGCGAAACCAAAGCGGATTGTGCCGGTGTAGGATTTTTCCGCAGTCGAGAAGAACTGCGCCAGTCGAGTGTATTTGCCCAGAAGCAGTGGCAGAACGCCGGTGGCCATCGGATCCAGAGTCCCGAGGTGTCCGATTGATTTTTCGCCGGTAATTCTGCGCAGCCGGCTGACAACATCATGGCTGGTAATTCCCGCAGGTTTGTCGATCACTAAAAGCCCGTTCACTGGACTATTTTAATTGAACTGGCTTAATTGAACGGGCCTACTTTAATTGAACGCACCTGTCCGGTCACAGACCTCCGGAACCGGGTTGCCGCACCAGCGAGAGGAACTCCGTGCGGGTTTCTTTCTGGCGGAAGCAGCCGACCATTGCCGAAGTCACGGTGGAGGAGTTCTGCTTCTCGATGCCGCGCATCATCATGCACAAGTGGCGTGCCTCGACGACCACGCCCACGCCCTGCGGCGCGATGGCCTCTTGAATAGCATCGGCGACTTGGCGAGTGAGCCGCTCCTGCACTTGGAGGCGGCGGGCAAAGACCTCGACCAGGCGCGGAATCTTGCTGAGACCGATGACCTTGCCTTGCGGGATATAGGCCACGTGAATCCTGCCGAAGAAAGGCAACATGTGGTGCTCGCAGAGCGAGAAGAACTCGATGTCTTTGACGATGACCATCTCATCGTAGTCCACATCAAAGAGCGCGCCGCGCAGAATTTTGGTGGGATCTTCGTTATAGCCCTTGGTGAGGTGGGCCATCGATTTTTCAACGCGCGAGGGAGTAGCCAGAAGACCATCGCGGGTGGGGTCTTCGCCGAGGCGGCTCAGCAGCTCGCGATACAGCTCCTGCGTGCTGAACTCGCTCAAGCCCTCGTCAATTGCCGCTACCCTGCGCACGGACTTGCTCACTGCGATCGGCTGCGCCATAAAAGTATCCTCCCGCCCGGGGAATTGGGCGTTGTTCTCTTTTGATCACCGCGTTTTTGTAAATACTTCAGCGGCTTTGTGCCGGATCACTCGCCGGAGTATTCAAAGAAATTGTTTTCCGTCTCTTCAACCCGCACCTGTTCCAGTTTGGCCGGCGCGATAGCCCCATCGAGCAACTCAAAAACTACTCTACATAGATTCTCTGTCGTTGGCACACGATTCGCAAAGATCGGATCTAGATTCAGATTTGTATGGTCGAAACGATCCAGCACTTTTGTTTGCACCACGGAATCGAGCATCGCCATATTGATGACCATGCCGGTCTCCGGGTCAACCGCCCCGCCGGCCAGTACCTCGATGATGTAATTGTGGCCGTGGCCGTGGGGATTGTTGCATTTACCGTAAGTCGTGCGGTTTTCATCCGGCGAAAGCGATTCGGCGTGCAGCCGGTGGCTGGCGCTGATCGTATAACGGCGGCCAAAGGCGGCTTTCATGCTTCCCCCCGATATTCG
>Ga0181534_10000095_pt1 | contig 65717 bp, 63 predicted proteins | sample PEATcosm2014_Bin_37_FD_119758 | JGI IMG/M metagenome (GOLD analysis project Ga0181534, IMG submission 119758) | Peatland microbial communities from MTU Mesocosm Facility, Houghton, MI, USA - PEATcosm2014_Bin17_10_metaG | ecosystem: Environmental > Terrestrial > Soil > Wetlands > Peat | place... | reverse complement strand
CAAACCGCGGCAGATGTGGGACACCTGGTTACAGATTCCGCGAAACCGATCTAGCGCTTGACTTCGCCTGCGGTGTGGCCGCGCCCGTCACGCACTTCATTTCCCTTGAAGTGGGCAGCATTGTCGGCATGCTTTGACGGCTCGGCTTTTTCGCCGCGTTGCGGCGCTGCGCCACGATAGCCGTGGTCAGGATGATAATTGTTATTCACCTGGCCGCGGAAGTTATCGCCGCCATGGAACCAGGGACCGGCACCGACGAAGACGCCACCGTTAAACCATTCCGGACCATAGTAGCCGGAGGGCGCACAGCCATACGGAGAGGCGTCATAGTATCCATAGGGACATTCAGGGGCAACACCGATGTTAAGGCTGATCTGAGCCTCTGCTTTGGGGGCGGCTACCGTGAAGCAGATTGCTGCAACGCCGGCTAGTGCAAGATATTTGAGTTTGTTCATTTGGGTCTCCTCGTTATCGAAAGGCAGTCGTCTACTGTCCTTACGAGGATCGTCCAGTAACGAATCCATGTCTGTATTGTTTTGCACACAAGCCAGCGCCCTCCCAAGCAACTTGCATCGCCGAGCAGCTTACAGACGGCAAGGCTTCAGCAAAGCTGATTCAGCAACCCCGCTTCCGTGAAGATCAAGTAAATTCAGGCTATCTGCCTGCCCGCCCCGGAAAGCGTTTGCGCATCCTAGTGAAATGCCTGGCCTGCCGAGGCGAATGGGCGGGCTTGTTCTTCAGATCGCAGACACTAACTTTGGCGAATTCACGCTCACTTGGGGGAATCCAATGCTGAAGTCCATTGCAGTTGTTATCGGCAGTTACCTTCTCTCGGTTGCCCTTGTGATGGGAACCGACCCTTTGCTCTCGCGCATGTTTCCGGGAGATTTCGTCAGAGGACGCGTTCCCTCCGACACCGCCCTGATGGCGAGCACGGCGTTCTTCGTGGCCATCTCGATTCTGTGCGCATGGCTCTGCGCGCGGCTTGCCGCAGGCTCCGCGGCCCGGCATGTGCTCTGGTTCTTCATCCTGGGAGAAGCGATGGGCATAGCTGCGACGATTCCCAACTGGAGCAAGGACTGGCCGCACTGGTACTGGTTGTCGTGGCTCCTTACATGGCCGGTAAGCTGCTGGATCGGCTTGGTGCTTGCCAGGCGCGGGGTTGCCCAGCAGAAAGTGCGGGTCGCGTAGCTGGAGGAATTGAGAGCGAATTCTAGGGTGCAACTTCCTGCTCCCCCACCTTAGCCGCGCAAAGGAAGCGCGCCGAAGGTGGGGCACCCGGCTTGCACAGCTATGCGAAACGAGCTGGCAAATCTCCGGCGAATGTCACTTGGCTCTGCGCGTTGCGATCAGCGTGAGGAGGCCGCATGCGAGCAGGAGCACTCCCCAGATGAGATTGACGTTGATGCCGAGCGAGCGCTGGTAGATGGCGCGGTCGCTGAAGGCTCCGAAGATGGTGAGCATGAAGCCGATCATGGAAAACATCAGCCCAATCGGAATGCGGATATCAAGGCCCATTACGCTCTCTCCTACCGGAAAACGACGTTGAGAATCAGCACCAGGAAAAGGACGATGCAGCCAAGAGTGGCTGGGCGCTGATACCAGGGAATGTCCTTTTGCGGCGCCGGCCGCGGCGTCATGGAATAGACCAGCCCGACCAGTTCTTCCTCCGGCCGGGGCTTGGTGAGAAGGCTGATTACGATGGAGACGGAGAGGCAAGCGGAGAAGGCCCAGATTGCGGTCCAGAAGTTCTGCGCCATCTCACTGGGATAGAAGTAGGCAGGGTGAATCCAGCCACCCTTGATGCCGGCGGTTGCTCCGCTGGGCAGGCTGAGGCCGTGATGAGCGGCAGCGGCTGCGGTTCCGGAGAGCAGCCCGAAAAATGCGCCGTGCCCGGTGGCGCGCTTCCAGAACATGCCGAGAAGAAAAGTTGCAAAGAGCGGAGCGTTGACGAAAGCGAAGACGAGTTGGAGAAAATCCATGATGTTGTTGAAGCGCGTGGCGGCATAGGCAGCGAGCACGGATAAGACGATTCCGCCGATGGTCGCCATCCGTCCCATCCAGAGATAGTGCTGATCGGAGGCGTGCTTGTTGAGATATGCCTGGTAGATGTCGCACGTCCAGACGGTGTTGAAGGCGGTCACGTTGCCGGCCATGCCGGACATGAAACTGGCGAGCAGCGCGGTGAGTCCGAGGCCGAGGATTCCGGTGGGAAAGTAGTGCAGGAGCATGTTGGGGATGGCGAGGTCGTAGTCGAGCACCGGCTTGCCGTTGCTGTCCAGTTTGGGGCCTCCGGTTTCTTCGTCCATCTTTGCCGGAATCAATCCGCGGCCCGCCGTTTGCATGGCGCTGGCGTGTACGGATGCGCCGTGCGGAACCGAAGCTACTGCGGTGGGCAGGGCGATCGCGATCATTCCGGGAAGAATGACCAGGAAGGGAAAGAGCATCTTGGGCACGGCGGCGATGAGGGGCGTGCGCCGCGCCGCACTCATGGAATCGGCGGCCATGGCGCGCTGCACCACGAGGAAGTCCGTACACCAGTATCCGAACGAAAGCACAAAGCCCAGGCCCATCATGAGGCCGAAGACTTCCACGCCAAGGGGATTGGTGTTGGCGTGTCCCATGCCCTGCCAGGAGTGGGTGAACGCAGTGGGAAGCTGTTGCTTCAGTCCGCTCCACCCGCCGACGTTGCGAAGCCCGAGGAGCGAGAGCGGCAGGAAGCCGGCGACGATCAGGAAGAACTGCAGCACCTCGTTGTAGATGGCGCTGGTGAGGCCTCCGAGGAAGATGTAGGCGAGCACGACGAGAGCGGAAATGACGATGCTGACGTGCATCATCCACGAATGCGGCAGCCCGAGAATTGCGAACGGCCTGTCCAGGATGTGCAGCACGTCAATCAGCTTGGCCATGGCATACATGGAAATGCCCGAGGAAAAGACCGTCATGGTGGCAAACGAGACGGCGTTGAGGCCGCGCGTCTTCTCATCAAAGCGCAGGCGGAGATACTCGGGCACGGAACGGGCGCGCGAACCGTAGTAGAAGGGCATCATGAAGACGCCCACAAAGACCATCGCCGGGATTGCACCGATCCAATAAAAATGACTTGTGGCGATGCCGTACTTTGCGCCGGAGGCAGCCATCCCAATGACTTCCTGCGCTCCCAGATTGGCCGATAGGAACGCCAGTCCGCAGACCCAGGCAGGAAGCGAGCGCCCGGCGAGAAAAAAGTCCGCGCTGCTTTTTACAAAGCGCTTGAGCACAAATCCGATGCCCAGCACAAAGACCAGGTACACCAGCATGATCGACCAATCAATGGCGGTCAGATTCATTGCGTTCTCCGAGGGCATGCGAAACCCTCCTTATCGTTCCCTTTCGCTGCCTACTTCAGGCTATAAATCGCGACCGACATTGGCGCGACGGGAACCGTCAACTCGTCCGGCTTGACTTGCAGCGCCCTGGCGTCGAGGAGGGCGGTTGCGGAGGTGATTTTATCAATCGGCGTATCTGCGCGCTTCAGTGTGATCTCCTGTTCGGATGCAGAGGCGTTGAAGACGACGAGCAGGCGATCATAACCCTTGCAGCGCAGAAACGCATAATAGTTGTCAGCCGAGGCAAGCGTGACGAGTTCGCCCTGTTGCAGAGCGACATGCTCCTTATGAAGGCGGGTGAGCTGCTGCACATGGGTAAAGATCTGCTGCTGTTCGCTGGTGCGTCCATCGGCGGTAAATGCATTCTGCGCATCACCGGGAAATCCGCCGGGGAAATCGTGGCGGTTATCGGGATCATCTCCGCCGGTCATCGCGATCTCGTCGCCGTAGTAGATCTCCGGGATGCCGCGCAAGGTGAGCAGCAGGGAGAAGGCGGCGCTGAGCTTGGCCGTGGTGGCTCCAGGCTCGCCCATGAAGCGCCGAATGTCATGATTTCCGAAGAAGGTGTAGAGCCCATAGGGCCGCTGGTAGAGATAGTCGTGCTGAAGAAGATTGACCAGCTTTGTGAGCGGCTCGCCGCGCAGCAGGACGCCGCGCAAAGCGCCGAAGAGCGGGAAGTCAAAGACGGTGGTTACGCCTGAATCGGTGCCCTGTTCTTCGCGTCCGCCCTCAAAGTAAGACGTGATCACCGGATCCTCGTTAAACACTTCGCCGACGGAAGTGAGCTGCGGGTAACAGCGGCGCACAACCTTGTGCCACTTGCCCCAGAACTCGCGCGAGGAGTAAGGGAATGTGTCCAGCCGGTAGCCATCGAAGTGCGCGGACTCCATCCACCAGATTGCGTTGTCAGCGAGGTACTCGCCGAGCAAGGGATCGTCAGGATTGAGATCGGGAAGTTTCCCGGCGAACCAGCCTTCGACGACGGGACGACGGTCGCGCGCGGTGGAGTGAATATCGACCAGGGGCCAGAAGTCGTACTTCGGCTCAAGATGGTGCGCGGGAGTTCCGTGAAGCCAGGTTGGAGTGGGTGGCTGCGTAGCCCATGGATGATTCGGCCCGATGTGGTTGGCAACATAATCGCTGACAACCTTGATGCCGTGGGCGTGCGCGGCGGCGACGAATTCGCGCAACTCCGGCAAGGTGCCGAAGTGTTCGTCAACTCCGTAAAAATCCGTAACGTGATAGCCGTGGTAGTCGGCGGAGTTGCTGTCGTTCTTCCACCACGGGGTGAGCCAGACGGCGGTTACACCCAGCTCTTTCAGGTAATCAAGGTGCTGCTGGACTCCCTTGAGATCGCCGCCGTGGTAGGCCTTGGGAACGCTTCTGTCATAGTGGCCGCGGGAGTTCGGCGGATCGTTGTTGCTGACGTCTCCGTCGGCAAAGCGGTCAGGCATGATCAGGTAGAGCACATCATCGGCGTGAATGCCTTTCCCGGTCTCCGCGACCTTCACGCGCTTTTCGAGCGGGAATGCAACTTTCGCGCTGCCGGCGGCGGTGTGCAGATCCAGTTCGGCTTTTCCGGCGACGACTCCCGGCGCAATCCGAAGCCATGCGAAGAGGTAGTGGCCGTCTGCGCTGGACTGAGTGCGCGTAATGGAAATCCCCGCATAGCGACTGGTGATGGTTGCCTTCTTGAGGTTCTCTCCGGTGAGTAACAAGATGGGGTCGTGAGCCATGCCCACCCACCAGTTGGGCGGCTCAACCTTCTGTACCAGCGGCTGCGACTGGGCCCAGAGTGCGGAGAGAAAAGTAAGAAAAATCGCAGCCAGGAGAATAGCTTTTGTGCTCTGCCGTGAGTGCCTCATGGGCCAACAGTGCCTCGCCTGAGATATGAAAGTGCAAAAAATGGGGGACAGGCGAACCTGTCCCCCAGCTTGTGGTCAGTATTAGAAGGAGACGCGAAGCACGAGCTCAAGCTCGCGGTTGGTGAGAGAACGCGGGGTGTTCAACAGGCCAAAATGCCCGTTGGCGTAATCATTGAAGCTGGTATCGGGGTTCTGGAACTGAGGCGTGTTGAAGACGTTGTAGAGCTGTACACGGAACTCAGTCTTCACCCGATCCGTCACCAGGAAGCTCTTTCCGAGCACGGTATCCCAAGTATGGGTTCCCGGACCAGGGAAGTAGTTACGCGGCAGGTTGCCAACCAGGCCTGCCGGCGGGGTAAACGAATTCGCCGTGCAGCCCAGCCACTGGTGGTGCGAGCCGTCAAGCTTGCAGCCACCGTTATAGTCCGGACGAACGCCGTTCAAGGAGATATCGATCGGTGTGCCGGTGGCAAGAATTACGACGTTGCTCCACTGCCAGCCGCCGACCACATAATCGAACGCCTTGGGAATGTCTTTGAGGAACATCCCATGTTTGCCGAAGGGCAGCTCATAGAGAGAAGATGCCACAAACAGTTGGCGCTGATCGGTGTTCGAACTGCCATACATGTACTTCAGCAATGGAGTACCGTTCGGGCCAATGTTCATGCCACCAGCTCCGTTACTGAGCGCGGAGTTGGAGTTATCCAGGGTGTGGGACCAGGTGTAAGCGAGGGTGTACTGCAGGCCGTGGCTCATCTTGCGGTTCACTTTTGCCTGCAGGCCGTTGTAGTTTCCACTGCCCAGCATGCCATATTCATTGATCTGTCCAACGTTTGCGAACCAATTGGTGCTGGTGCCGATCGCATTTGCGTTGGCATTGAACTCAGTGGCCAAGTGACCCATGTGAGTTCCAACATAAGCCAGATCCACAGCGGTCTGGCTTCCCAGGGAGCGCTCAACCTGTATGTTCCACTGCTGGATGTTGGAGTTGGGGCTGTTCTTGGGATAGTAGATCACGTTGTCGGCGGAGGTGAGAGCCTTCGGGTTAAAGGTGATCTGGCCGACCGGGAGTGCGCCATTGGCGACGGTGCTGCTCGGGTCAGAGCTGCCTGCGGGGGCAGCACCGCTCAGCGTGTAGCGGTTTCCGGTGGCGCAGGTGGTGAGGGTCGGGCAGGCATAGTAAGTCTGGCTGCCGTTGAAGTCGGGGTTGTTGGAGAGCTGAACGCCAACGCCGCCGCGGTCGATGTAGTAGAACAGTCCATAACCGCCGCGAACCACTGTTTTGCCGTTTCCGCTGATGTCATACGCAAAGCCGATGCGCGGACCAAAGTTGCCCTTGGGCGTATTGATCAGGGACGAAGGCCATCCCGCGGTTCCGGCTTCCACCAGGTCTCCGGTGGAGGGATCGAAGTTGGACTGCTTGTTGTTGGTTTCCTTTGGCCAGGTGAAGAGGTCGTAGCGCACGCCGAGATTCAGGGTCAACTTGCGGCTTACCCGGAAATCATCCTGCGCGTAGTAGCCGGTCTCCCAACTGCGGGTATTGTAGTAGCCGTTGAATACGCCGATCTGGTAGGCACCCATGAAGCCGCCCGCCAACTCCGAGATTTCGTGTCCGGTGAATGTCCCGTGGCCGGAGTACTGGCCCGGGTATCCGCTGTACTGAGGCTCGTTGTTGTCGTCGATCCAGAAGTAGCCCTTGGCAACGTTTGCCTGGGTGAAGTTGACATCGCGATGCACGAGGCTGAGACCGAACTTGAGAACGTGACGGCCTTTGGACCAGGTCACCGAGTCAGCAAACTGGTTGCTCTTCTGCAAGACGACGTACGGGCCGTAGTCGCCGACATACTCGATATTCCCAAACCAGCCTCCAACCAGAGGCATGCCGCCAAGGAGCGGGCTGGTGTTGGCATTGGGGATTCCGAGGTTCTGCCCTTCCGGCGTGCCGAAGCCCGGCTGCTGATATCCGAAGTAGGGGCGAGTGTATGCGTAATGGAACTCATTGATGAGGCTGGTGCTGAGGGTGCGGGTATAGCCCAAGGCAACCTGACGCGGATGCTGCGGATTGGAGCCAGAACCGAAGCCCGAGGGCAGGTCATGGCCGGCATCCACAAGCCGGTCCGTGGTACTCAACATATCCTGGCCCATGCTGTAACGGGCAAAGACAGCGTCCTTTGACGTCAAGTTGAAATCCAGACGCGCGTCATAGTCATCACGAGTGGTTAGCGATTGACGGTGGGGCTGGAAGTTCGGGGTGTTAATTGCCAGGTTTGGGTTGCCAGGGATATTGGGCAGCGGGAAGGCGCTGAGATACTTCAATCCGACCGAGTTTGTGGTCGTCATGACGTTCATCCCTGTGCCCGGCACATGACCGACCGCGTCCCAACCGAAGGGGAGGCAGGTTTGCGGGTTGAAGACGTAGCCGGCTCCGGCGTTAAACGCCGTGGGGTTGGCGGCCATGGCAGCGGCACAACCGGGAAGCCCGGCATACGGGAGGGTGGTTGCATTCGCGGGGACCGCGGTGGTTCCGAGCAGTTCGCTGAAGTCGCCCGTACGCATCTTGACTGTCGGGACGCGGGTCGGGCCATCCGACTGCGGAAGATTTTGGCGCCATCCCTGGTAATCCACAAAACCGAAGATCTTGTTCTTCCAGATTGGGCCGCCGAGAGAGGAGCCGAACTGATTGCGGCGAAACACCACAGGACTCGTGTCTCCGTAGGGCTGTGCGTTCCCTACCGTGCGGCGGAACCAGTACTCAGAACCGTGAATGCTGTTGGCGCCCGACTTGGTGGAAACCTGAACCACAGCGCCGCCCGCGCGGCCGAACTCTGCCGGAGCAACGTTGGTGGTGAGCTTGAACTCCGCGATGTCCTCAATCGCCGGGTAGATCACAATTGTGTTTATCAGCGACTCGTTATTATCGACGCCGTCCAGAAGGAAGTTGTTTGCCTGCGGACGCAGACCGTTGACGGCCAGCGCGGCACCGCCGGACTCACTGGCGCGCCAGGTTTCAGAGTTGCCCTGGGAGCCGGTAGCAGCGTCAGCATAGGCTCCGCGGCTTACGCCGGGAGTCAGCGTGGCAAGAGAGACGAAGTTACGTCCGTTGAGCGGAAGTTCGACCACCTGCCGCCCCTGGATGATTCCACCAGCGGACGAGGTGGCGGTATCCACCAGCGGAATGTCATCGGTGACATTGACGGTCTCATTGCTTGCGCCAACCTGGAGCTTGAAGTTGACCCTCACAACCTGCGAGATGTCCAGTGTCACCTTAGCCGTGTCCGTCTTGAAGGTGTCTCTGGCCGCCTCGACTTTGTAGGAGCCGGGCAGCAGAGCGTTGACGACGTACTCGCCGTCGCCCTGGCTCTGGGCTGTTACCACGCGGTTGGTGGCGAGGTTGGTGACGGAGATCGTAGCACCGGGGATTGCGGCACCCGACGGATCAGTTACGGCGCCGATCAAGCGAGCCGTATCCTGGGCCATGGCCATGATGCCGGTCACTAGCAGCACGAGGGCTACCAGGAAACACTTTTTGGCGTACTGCTTCATAGTTCCTCCATGAATCAAGTCCAAAAACCTAGTCGTTACGAGAAGAGCCATCGAGGAGAGCACGAGCCGGAATGCATCTGTTTGTTGTCTGACGGCTGTCCGGTCACTGGGAGCACCTCGATCTGATGTGGAACTGCTGCCTCTTCCGCTGAGAGCCTCGTCAGGCGCACTCAGAAGAAGCTTTACTGGCTGCCAGAGGCCATTGGGTGCGCCGTTGTGCAGCCGCTACCAAACTCTGCTGTACCACCAAACCGCTTGGGAGTGTGAAGCGCGATGGGGCAAGATACAAGTCACGCTCCGTTTGTCACGGTGACATGTGAAACTCCTTTTGCTTGAACGCGTTACAAAAATGTTTAATCTTTGTTACATCCGTGACAAGATATGTAGCCGTGCTAACGAGAGAAGCTGTCATCGAGGAAATTGAGCGGCTGTCCAAGAGCGAAGCGCTGCACAACTCTGAATCACTGTGCAAGCTCTTGCGATACCTGGCCGAGCAGTCCCTAAGAAATCCCGATGCGACGATCAAGGAGTATCAGATTGCGACGGAGGTATTTCATCGCTCCTCCGACTTTGATCCCCAGCTCGATTCCGTAATCCGCGTACAGGCCGGACGACTGCGCACCAAGCTGGCCAGCTACTACAGCACCGAGGGCGAGGACGACCGCGTGGTCGTCGAGTTGCCCAAGGGGAATTACGCGCTCCACTTCCGGGAAAACCAGCACAACAAATCCAAACCAACAGAGGCGCCCGAGGCAGAGCACCCGGAACGCCCGGAGACCGTGCAGGCGGAAGGACGAAGATCGCGGACGCCTTTGGCAATTCCGGTGCTCAGTTCCCTGCTGGTTGCGGCGGTGGCGTGCATTGTGTTCCTGGTTGCCCTGCACAAACCGGGGGAAAAAGCCCAAGGCGATGCAGCCCAAGGAACCCCGGCACCGGCGGCGTTCCAGATTTTTTGGAGCCAGTTCCTAGATTCGTCGGATCAGCCGTGGGTTGTCTTCAGCAATGCGGCCTTTGTGGGACGCCCTGAGACTGGGTTGCGCTACTACAACGCCGAGAGCGACTCACGGGGACGGGTCTTTGATCATTACACCGGCGTAGGCGAGGTTCTGGCGGTGCACGACCTCGATGAGGTCTTTGCGACCTTGCATGGACACGTGAGAGTGAAGCGCGGGAGCCTCTTCTCACTCGACGATGTGAAGCAGAACAACCTGATATTTCTGGGTTCTCCGGCGGAAAACCTGACCCTGCGCGATATTCCCGGCACCACGCACTTCAAGTTCCAGCGCCTGACGTCAGGACCGCGCGCGGGAGACCTCGCCATCGCGACGATCTCGCCGCAGGCGGGCGAGCCGGCATTTTCGGTTGCCAGTCCGGATGGGCAGCCGCTGACCGAAGACTTTGCCGTGGTTAGCTTCAAGCACGGGTTGCAGTCATCTCACCTGGTGTTGACCATCGCGGGCACGACGACATTTGGAACGCAGGGCGCGGTGGAGTATCTTTGCCGACAGGAGTCGCTTGAGGAACTGCTCTCACGCCTGGGCGTGCATAAGGCGAACGAGTTCACACCCTTCGAGGCATTGCTGCGGATCCGCATCTCGCACGGCGTGCCCGTGGAGACTACTCTCGTCAGCGTACACAACGGGGATTAGCGCTGGCCTCCTATTTCTGCAAGGATTCCACCGAAGCCGAATGTAAGTCGCCGTGCGAAGAGGGCTGCTCGTCTCCAGGGGCGGCATCGTCGACGCGCTGCATGAGGACGGCGGCAGCGAGGAGAAAGACTCCACCGGCAATCACGGCCGCCATGCGGTTATTGTGCAGCAGGTGGTTCATAACCCAGCCGAAGAAGAGCGAGGCCGTAATCTCCGGCAGCACAACAAAAAAATTGAATATCCCCATATAGACCCCCGTGCGTTCCGGGGGAAGCACGCCAGCCAGCACGGAATAAGGCATGGAAAGAATGCTTGCCCAGGCGATTCCGACGCCAACCATGGGCAGCAGCAACAGGCTGGGGGAATGAATCAAGGCGACGGAAATCAAGCCCGCAGCACCGCAGCCCAGGCAGAGGCTGTGGGTGTTCTTGCGCCCCAACCGCCGCGCAATGAGAGGCAATGAGAAAGAAAACACGAAGCACACCGCCGAATACATTCCAAAGCAGATTCCGGCCCACTCGACGCCATGCGTAAACTGGGGCGAACTCTGATCCGCCGCGCCGAAGACGTTGTGCGCCACGGCCACCGGAAAGTAGAGCCACATGCAGAAGAGTCCGAGCCAGGTCAGTAGCTGAACCCAAGCCAGCTGCCGCATTACCTTCGGCATTGCGCCGACGGCGATCAGGATCTCACGGGCGGAAGCCGCGATGCGAGCGCCGAGGCCCTCCGAGGCCGACTCCGCCTTCTTGCGCCGGAAGGCTTCCAGATCGTCGGGGGGATACTCCGGTGTGGTCACGATCGTCCAGAGAACGGCGCCGAGGAAAGCAGCCGACCCGATGTAAAACGAGAGGCGCACAGTGGTTGGGATAGCGTGTCCCGAAGTTTGCGCGCCGAGGTGGAAATAGTTTCCCAACAGCCAGGGCAACGCCGACGCTCCGATTGCCCCCAGTCCGATGAGGACGCTCTGCATGGCAAATCCGCTGGTGCGCTGCTCGCCCGGCAGGATATCAGCGACGAAAGCGCGGAAAGGTTCCATGCTGATGTTGATGGAGGCGTCCAAAATCCAGAGCAGCCCCGCGGCCATCCATAATGCGGAGCATTGCGGCATGAGAAGCAGCGCCAGCGAACTGAGGATGGCGCCCACGAGGAAGTAAGGACGCCGTCTGCCGAGCATTCCCCAGGTGTTATCGCTGGCGTGTCCGATCAGTGGCTGGACGAGCAGTCCGGTGAGCGGGGCGGCCAGCCACAGCATCGGAATCTGATCCGCACGAGCCCCGAGGTATTCGTAGATGGCGCTCATGTTGGCCATCTGCAGGCCCCAGCCGAACTGGATGCCAAGAAAGCCGAAGCTCATGTTGAAGATCTGCCAGGAGGTGCGGCGTGGTCGATTCATGAATGATTCCCTGCCGTAGGAGCGGCGTTCAAGGCGGCCTGACGGAACGTGGCTCGCGTCATAGATAGCCGGCCAGATTGACCGCAGGCCCTGGCTGCGGAGTTGGATGCAGCATTACCGCGCGACTGCCTTCACATCTCATCGGGTAGCAACACTATATGCAACGGCACAAGGGCGCAAGAGGCAAGCTGGAACGACGTCATCGTCTATTCAATTTCCACAATCATGACGCCGAATCCTTGCAGCTTCGCATGACTGCCTTCCAATGGCAACGCGCCGGTTGCGGCTAGTACGGTGAGCTTGTGCGAGGCGGTGGCTGCGTCGAGAGAGATGGACTGATCGCCGGCAGAGAAGTTGAGCAGGACTATCACGGTCTTGCCGTTCGCACTCCGAGTGTAGGCGAGGCAATCGGGATTGTTTACGGAGAGCGCGTGATAGTCGCCTTCAGAAAGCGCAACATGCTGGCGGCGAAGGCGAATGAGCTGGCGATACCAGTTGAGCACCGAAGCGGGGTCCGACATTTCCGCCGCGACATTGCGGGTTTTGTAGTCGCCACCAACGGGCAGCCACGGGGTTGCGCCCTGGTTGAATCCTGCGTTAGTGGCTCCGGTCCACTGCATGGAAGTGCGTTCGCCGTCGCGGCCTTTTTCCGTGGGCCAGCCCTTACGGCCAATGATGTCCTTCACGTCTTCGGGGCGCACAGGATCATTGTTCTGCATGCCAAGTTCTTCGCCGTAGTACATGATCGGCGTGCCGCGCAGGGTGAGATACATTGCAGCGAGGAGTTTGGCGACCTTGTCTTTATCCGCTCCCGGCGGAGCGTAGCGATCGACCTGGCGGCGAAGGTCGTGGTTCCCCAGGACAAAGACAGGCCAGCCGCCGACGGTGTTGCGTTCGACGGCTTCAATGCTATTGCGGAATGCCGCGGCATCCAGACGGTTGATGGTTGTGAAGTTGAAGTACATGGGCATCTGCAATTCGTCGTTATGCTGCCCGTAATATTCGGCGAGCTGCTCTGGAGTGCTGGTCCAGGTTTCTCCGATGAGGACGCGGCCCTTGTACTCATCCGCGACGCGACGCAGCTTTTTCAACTCAGTGTGAACCTCGCCGATGCTGTGGTCGTGGAGATGGTTCTGCTTCGGCTCTCCGTAGGCATCTACGCCCGGCAGCGGCGGATTATCGGCGAGTTTCTCATCTTCAAAGATCGTGTCCACGGCATCGAGGCGGAATCCGTAAACGCCGCGCTTGAACCACCAGCGCATGGTGTTGAGCATTTCCTTTTCGACCCGCGGGTTTCGCCAGTTGAGGTCGGGCTGCTCCGGATAGAAGTAGTGATAGTAGTATTGGCCGGTTTTCGGATCGAAGGTCCAACTGGAGCCGCCGAAGCCGGAGGTCCAGTTGTTGGGCGGCTGGCTGGCCGCGCGTCCGTCACGCCAGATGTAGAAATCGCGATAAGGATTGTTCTTTGACTGGCGGGAGGCCTTGAACCATTCGTGCCGGTCGGAGGTATGGTTTACGACGAAGTCGAGAATGACCTTGATTCCCCGCTTCTTCGCTTCGCTCAACAGGCGGTCGAAGTCGGAGAGGGTTCCGTACTGCGGATCGACGTTACGGTAGTCGGAGACGTCGTAGCCAAAATCCACCTGGGGCGAGGGGAACATGGGAGTAAGCCAGATGGCGTCAACGCCGAGCCGCTGAAGGTGATCGAGATGCCGGGTGATTCCTTCGAGATCGCCGGTGCCATCGTTATTAGAGTCGCCAAAACTGCGGGGATAGACTTCGTAGATCACGGCGTGCTTCCACCACTCGGAGGAAGCCGTGTAAGGATTTGGCGGCATGGCCGGGCCGCGATCTGCGGAAAGCTGCGCATATCCAGAGAGCGCGGCGAGCAGGACCAGGGCGAGGGTGTGACAGGCGAACGGGCGCGAGAAGGAAGGAAAACGCAAAGGTAGCCCCTATAAGGCAAACTGCGTGACGTCGAGGAAGATTCTACCCTGCCAGCGGAACCTGAGCCAGCCCCGACGAAGATGATTGGCAGAAAACCGCGCGGGCAAGGACTCCCGCCGATCCATCCGAAGTATGCGGGGAGTGCACAGCAGGCGCGCCGGAGCGAGAGCGGAATGCAAGTCCCGTGCAGTCCCAAGCCCTTGATGGTCTTGATGCCACGAACCACCGTGCGGCTTGCCCGCGCTCCGCTCCGCACGAGGCGGTCACCGGACGAAGGTAACATTGAGCAATTCAAAACCAGGCCTTACAATTCCACGACGATCTGATTGAAACTGCATCCCGTTTTGAGTGGCGGACGTTGCCCTGAGGGGTATCTTCGCGGCGCGAGAAGGTGGTTGGGGACTCACCGTTGCGAGAGTTCACGCTTAAGTGTATTGAGGAATCCACATGAAGGTAACACTCGTGCGCAGATTCATGATGACATGCACCGCCATCGTAGTGCTGTGCTGCGTGGTGACCGGGGCTGCCATCTTCTGCATGGTGCGGACGCAGCACGCCGTCCACGATCTGAATAACTATTGCGTCCCTGGACTTTACTGGGCCGCCCGGCTGAAGGCCGTTGCGAAAGACCAGCGCACATACATACTGCTTCACTTGAGTACGAACAAACCGGCCGAAATGGCCGACCTTGAATCCAAGGTCGAACAGGCCAATGGCGACCTTGCCGAAGGCCGACGCAACTTTCCGCCCGCTACGAGCGAGGATGCAGCGCAGATTGCAGCCATGGCTTCCGCGCAGCAGGAGTGGATGCAAGCCTGGTACAAGATTCGCGACTTGAGCCGCGCGGACAGGAAACAGGAAGCATGGGACGTCTACAATGGCGAACTGATGCGCGCCACCCTGGTGCGCCGCAAGGTTGAGGACTATCTTGCGAAGACGAGCCAGGAACGAGGGTTCAATACCGCGGCGGATGCACTGGCGATTGCGCGGCGCTCAATCTCAATAGTCTTGGTGATTTCGTTTTTCGCCATCGCCGCCAGCATCGCGCTGTCACTCTGGACGGCGCGGCTCATCGGTGCCCGGCTGAGGGGACTGACGAACGTCGCGGAAGAGATCGCAAATGGAAACGTCGCAGTGGATGTCGAGGTCTCGGGAGACGCGGAGATACAGGATCTCTCGCGCTCATTTTCAGCCACGGTAGCATACATGCGGGAGATGGCCGCGGTCTCCGAGCAACTTGCCGCCGGAAATTTCGCTACACGGGTTTCTCCGCGCTCGGAGCACGACGTGCTGGGACATGCCTTTGTGCGCATGACCGAAGACCTGGCGGCGCTGGTTCGCAGCGTGCGCGATAGCGCAGTGCAGGTGGCAAGCGCGGCGAGCCAGATGGCTGAAACCTCCAACGAGTCCGCCAGGGGCAGCGTTGAAGCTTCTTCGGCAATTGACGACGTCAACAGCACGATGCACGAGATGAGCGTGAACCTGAAGAATGTGGTCAGGAATACGCAGGCGCAATCTTCCGGGGTGAGCCAGACGTCAGCGTCGATTGAAGAGATGGTCGCATCGATCCAGCGGGTGGCGGATACCTCGAAGGCGCTTGTTGATCTATCAAACCGTTCGCGCGAAGAGGCGCGGGGCGGCGTAAACAGCATGGAAAAGGCTCAGGACGGTTTGAGCCGCATCAACTCGTCGATTCAGTCGTCCGCGGAAATCATCGACGCGCTCGGCCAGCGTGCGGATGACATTGGAGAGATTATCGAGGTCATCGACGATCTCGCCGAGCAGACAAACCTTCTAGCGTTGAACGCCGCGATTGAGGCAGCACGCGCGGGCGAACATGGACTTGGTTTCGCGGTGGTGGCGGATGAAGTACGCAAACTTGCGGAGAAATCAGCACAATCTACGAAGGAGATCTCACGGGTCATCGAAGGGATGCAGAAAGAAGCCCGCGCCGCCGTGGAGAAGATGAGCATCAGCACTGCAATTGTGAATGAAGGATTGGCGCTTGGGGGCGATGTGCGCAAGGCCCTGGCGCGAATCACTGAGGTTGTTTCCGACGTGAACAGATCCGCGCAGGAGATCGGCTCGGCGACCAACGAGCAGTCCAAGGGCTCATCACAGATTGCCCAGGCCACCAGCCAGTTAAGTGAAATCACATGCGAGATCACGGCGTCTATCGAAGAGCAGGCATCCGGCACCCAGATTGTGGTGAAGGCGATGGACCGCATGCGGGACATCGTTCAGCGGTACACCTCCGGCTCAGTGGAATTGGCCGCGTCTGCCGATCAAATGTCGAAGATGTCACGAAACCTGCTCGGCATCATGGACAGCTTCCAACTTGAAGGCGCCATCGCGGTGCCCAAGGCCAAGGCCAGCAGTGGCAGAATCCTCAAGCATGAAGCGCCCAAAGCGCTCGCGGGCGCGCTCGGCCGGGGACACTGAAGAGGGGCAGGGGATGCGCGGGGCGAGACCTCGGTGCCTGCACGGCAATGGGAATCGACGCGCTGGGCTGGCTCATGCAGAGCGGAATGTAATCAGGCGGCTTCCTTGCGGAAGCCGCGTTCTGCAATGTGAACCGCTCCCTAGAAGAGGAACGGCAACGGCTGGACGTCTTCTATCTGAACCGCCTTCAGTTCATTCGGGTTCAGGCCGAGCGCCTTGATGATGGTAGGCGCCACCTGTTGGTTGAGAACGTAGGTCTTTACATGCCGGGACGCGAAGCCGGGCATTGAGAACAGCAGCGCAGCATGCGTGTCGTCTTCGTTGATGCCGCCGTGCTCGGCGATCTTGGAGCCGCCGGTGAAGATCACGCCGGTGTTGGTCTTCAAAATAATGTCCGGGGTACGCGGGTCGGTGAGCGGACTGTTGAACTTCTCCCGGAGCGCGTTTCCGGCGAAGATCTCCTGAATTCCCAGCGTTGCCTGGTTCGCCGGATCGGTGAGCTGCCTGGCGATGTCGGCAGCCTGCGAAGAGTCATTGAGCCAGATGAGTGAGCCGTCGTCGGAGATGTCGAAGGCCTCGCCGGAACCCAGAGTGTTGATGAGAGTAGCGGGCTGGCCGCCGCCGATGCCGACACGCTTGGTGACATCAATCGGCGATTGGCCGTGCTTGGCGCCGATGATGATCAGCGTGCTTTCGTAGGCTCCCGCTTTCTTTAGCGCGCTGACGAGTTCGCCGAGGGAAGCGTCAATGAAATCCAGCTCTGAGGCGAGTCCGGCGGAGGGCGTCCCCAGGACATCGGCGTAACCGTTGCCCTTCAGTTTCTCTCCCACGCTGACGGACTGGAAGTTGGTTCCGAAGAGAGTAGGAATGGGCGCATGCCGCGTTCCGTCGTGAGTGAGGCCATTGATCTGGTTGAGCAGCGCCTGAACGTGGGTGGTGTCATAGCACTGAATGTTTTGGAGGTTGGTGGTCCATCCGTCATCCGGAGTGGTATCGGTTGCCGGGACCGGAGTGCAGCCGGGAAAAGGCAGGGCCACCGGGATCGAGTTGATCTCCGGGCCATAGAAATCATCAACGCCGTGGCCACTGGGGCCGTTGGTCCATTCATACGAAGGATGCTTGTCCGTCCACGCAGTGTACCCACCATGTGATTTGACCACCTCGAAGATGGTGTTCACGCGAAGGTACTGATGCGGGTAGACCGGGGCGCAGCCGTTTGCAGGGTCACGCGGCAGAAAGTTGGGATTGATCGAGCCGCCACCGTTCAGTTGCGTGAGGTCGGCATCCACCGACTCGTCGTACTCGACGACGGTGCCGACTTGTCCGGGGCAGGGGCCAGATGCCGTTCCCACGTAGTTGATATAGGGCGTGGTCGCGGCCGGTGGAGAGAGCTTGCGGTTCCACGTGACGTCATACCAGAGTCCGACGGTGGTGGGTGAACCGCCGGTGACAAGCGCAGCCAGTCCGGGGAAAGAATCGGAAGGCTGCGACGTGGAGGCGTTGTCATAGGTGACACCATGAGCGCTGAGTTCGGCAAGCGTCGACTGGGAATGTGCCGCGACATAGTTGGTGAGATCCAGGGCATGCAATCCATCTACACTGATCAACAACACATGTTTGATTTTTGACTCGGAGGACTCGGGAGAACTCTGCGCATGGATTGGGTTGGTTGCGAAGATGAGGCTAAACAGCAGGGGGAAGGACCGCGTAAGAACTTTCATACATCTTCTCCAGATAGAGGTGGACTATCGTCTGGTTCAGATGATCGCGATCGTGAACAACCGATGAATTCTGGCCCAAGATCCAGAGAAAGTTTCAGCCACTCGGATTGCGAAGCGAGGGCTTATCAATACGCGATGGCGCAAACGGAAATTTGAAGCCGAGTACAGATGCCGTTGCACGAGCGCTGTGATCGATGATTGGGTCACACCTCGCCTGTTCGCTCCGTACACCCTAACCGTCATACGTGCCAAGCAGGATCGTGCCGGCGTGTTCACGTCAGCCGCGGCGCGCCGCCTCGATGGCGGCAATGTCGATCTTCTTCATCGTCATCATCGCCTCAAAGACACGCTTTGCCTCGGCGCCGCCAGCCGCAAGCGAAGCCATCAGCACGCGCGGGGTGATCTGCCATGAGAGGCCCCAGCGGTCCTTGCACCAACCGCACTGGCCTTCTGTGCCGCCATTGCCGATGATCGCGTTCCAGTAACGGTCAGTCTCTTCCTGATTCTCCGTCGCGATCTGGAAGGAGAAAGCCTCGGTGTGCTTGAAGGCGGGGCCGCCATTGAGACCGAGACAAGGAATGCCCACGACGGTGAACTCCACCGTCAGCACATCGCCCTTTTTGCCGCCCGGATAATCACCGGGAGCCTTGTGAACAGCGGTTACTTTACTATCCGGAAAGGTGGCGGCGTAGAAACTCGCCGCCTCATGCGCGTCCTTATCAAACCAGAGGCAGATTGTATTCTTTGGCTTCATGTTCGCGGACTCCTTGTGGCCGATCCGGGCGAACGCCGCGGTCATTGCGCCGGTCCGTATCCGGTTCGTCTGCTGATCTGCTACCGCCGACGTGTGAAATTGGCCGCCGTCGGTCACGGGTTAGCTTGCCGCCATTGTAACTGTCCAGCCAGCGGCTTGGCCTCCGGGAGCGCACCGGCCTCAAACCGGCTCGGTCTCATGGGGCTCCCGGGGCATGCCGCGTCCTGTCGTGAGGTAGACGGCGAAACTTCCCAGCCAGTGGCCGCCTTCATAGTGCTCGCCGGTGACAGCCGCAAGCCCGGCATATTGATGCGCTTCAGCGGCAGCATGGATCGCCGATAGCCTCTCATCGCCGTTCAGCAATCCGGCGGCGATGCCATTTAGCATCCAGGCTCGGCTCAGGTTCAAGCCGTCCAAGTGCGCCATTTTTCCGTCACATGGGTCGGGCGACACGGCGGGCCGCAACCATTCGCCGTCTCCGTTCACCGGAATCTGAGGCATGAATTTCTGTAACCAGGCGGCGAAATCATCGGTGGAGAGCGCTCGCCGCATCACGTCGGCCTCCGCGAGGGATGGAGAAAGAAAATCTTCGCCAGACGGCTCATACGCGAGAGGACAATTCACGTCACCAAGATAGAACCGCCGAGCCTTCATCAGCAGCAGCTCGGAAAAATCGCCAAGCCCCGTGATTCGTGCATAGTCAAGCATTAGACCCAAGGCGAAAGCGGATTGCGAATGCTCACCCGAGCGCACGGGATACTGCAGCTTCGGTAACCAGCTCATCAGCCGCTCTACGGCGGCGATTTCGATGTGCCGCAGATTGTCTGCGAGCCGACTAGCCTGCGGGTGATCCCACTCCCGCAATTCCGCGCAGAGTTGCAGCAGCCACGCCAAACCGTAAGGACGCTCGAACGTGGCGCGTCCTTCCCCTCGCAGATACGCGGACTCCTGGAGCAGGTTCTCTTCCGTCAGGCTTTGGTTGAGGGCCGCAAGCGCTCGGGGCGTGAACCCGGCGTCAGGAAAGGTGCGGGCAAGTCTCGCCAATAGCCAGTGCCCATGCACGGACGAGTGCCAGTCGTAACAGCCATAGAACGCCGGAGTCAGCTTCCTTGGTGGGAGCACGTCAGCATCGGCATTCAAGACGTGGGCGATTTTATTGGGATATTCGCGGTGTACGCACGCCAATGCCAAGTTTGCGAAGCGTTCGGCAGCGTCAACATCAAGCATGATAGGCACGGTCTTCACCACTTGCTTTATGGATTACTCGTTGCCATGGTACGCCAGACTTACGGCCGGCGATAACACGGGGCTAACACCCAAAGGCTTTCAGTATTACGTTGTTCGCTTCCAACTTGCAGCGAATCGCCTTGATCATTTCGAAGGACTCGGGAGTGTCTCCATGGACACAGATGGTCTCAGCCCGCAGAGGAATCTCTGCACCATCCATGCTGACAACAGATTTCCTGGTGACCATCTCCAGAACTCTTTGCGCAACGAGGGCAGGGTCGTGGAGGACGGCTCCCTCGCGGCTGCGCGGCACAAGTTTGCCATCCCGGCTGTAGGCACGATCGGCAAACACTTCTTCGACGTAGGGAATCTTCGCCTCCTGAGCCGCGCTGACCATGGCAGAGTTGCTCAGGCAAACCATGATCAGTTCGGCGCCTGCCATTTTGATTGCCTGCGCAATGGCTGCGGCCACGGTGTGGCTTTCAGCAGCTTTGTTGTAGAGCGCCCCATGCGCTTTCACATGGTGAAGCCGCACGCCCTCACGTTGGCAGAAAGCCGACAGCGCTCCGATCTGGTAAGTGACATCGGCTGATATTTCGTCCACTGTGGCGTCCAGCGCACGTCGTCCGAAACCCACCAGGTCGGGATAGGATGGATGGGCTCCGATGGCGACGCCATGGCGCGCCGCAAGCTTTACGGTCTTCAACATATTGGAGGGATCGGAAGCGTGAAAGCCGCAGGCTATGTTGCAAGAGGTGATAAAAGGCATTACCAGATCGTCGTTGCCGACGCTGTAGGCCCCGAAACCTTCTCCCATATCACAATTCAAGTCAATGGATACCATGCTCAATCCCCTTCGGCTGCGCGTTTTTTGCTGACTGTTGCGCGCTTGAGGCAATTTGGTAATGCTCAAGTTCTGCAATGCGCGCGGCTACGGCATCGGCGTCGCTGCATGCGGCGAAACTCACTCTGTCGCCAGCCTTGGCTTGCGCCAACAGTGCCAGATCAGGAGCGATGACAGTTGCAATCTTGGCGTACCCTCCCGTGGTCTGGCAGTCGGCCATCATGACGATCGGCATGCCGCTGCCCGGGACCTGTACCGCCCCTGGGCAAAGCGCATCGGATACGATATCCGGCCCAGCTTTGTGGGTGAGATGCTCGCCTTCGAGAAGATACCCCATCCGGTCATTCCGATGGGAGACGGTATAGGCGCTCTTCAAAAAAGTAGCGACGGCGTCCCCGGTGAAGAGATCATCCTGTGGGCCAAGGATGACCCGCAAACGAGGATTGTTTCCATAGGCTGGCACGGCTGAGTGCGCCAATTCATTCGACAGGAAGGGCAAGGCCTCGACGCGCGCCGTCCTCAGCACGTCACCTGCCTGCAAGGCACGGCCCTGGTAGCCTCCGATCCCAGCACGGAGATAGGTGGAAGAGCTGCCCATCACTTGCGGCACCAATATACCCCCGCTGATTGCGAGATAGGCGCGGCAACCGGTGAGCGCAAAGCCAAAGGCAAGTTCACTGCCCGCTGGAAGATAAAACCCAGACCAGTTCCTTACCTTCTTGCCGTTCAATTTGGCCTGCATATCAGCGCCACATATTGCAACATAGGCTTCATGCGGAAAACGGAAGCGGCCACCGCGCAGCGTCATCTCAACAACCGCGGCGTCACGACTGTTTCCGGCCAGAATGTTGGCCATGGTGGAGGCGTAACGATCCATCACACCAGAGACCGGCATGCCAAAGGCGCGATATCCGGTGCGTCCATTGTCCTGAATGCTGCTCAAGATACCTGGGTGCAAGATGATGCACACGGTCAGGCCTCCGCACGCGCGATGCAGCGCACCGAGGGAGTATAGCTACCGGAGGCAACCTGATTCCGGATCGCGCTAAACTCCTCTGCTTCGATCGCGGCAAACTGCAGGTAGTCCCCGGCGGCGAATAGGAACGGGCTTGGGCCGGAAGGATTGAAGATGGTCAGCGGCGTACGTCCAATCAGTTGCCATCCTCCGGGACTTTCGATGGGATATATTCCGGTCTGCTTACCAGCAATGCCAACCGAACCGGCAGGAATCCTGACACGCGGCGTCTTCAGCCTGGGCGCGGCAATCCGCTCTGACATGCCTCCGAGATAGGGAAAACCCGGAGTGAATCCGAGCATGTAGATCAGATACGGAACCGACGTATGAATGGCGATGACTTCGGAGGGCATGATGGCATTGTGGCTGGCGACGAATTCAAGATCAGGCCCGAAGTCTCCGCCATAGGCGACGGGAATCGTGATGATTCTGATTGTGTCGCCGGCCGTTACGGTTTTGAGGCGGGCAAGAGAGTCTGTAATTTTCTCCTGTAATTTATCGCGGGAGATCGCAAGCGGGTCGAAGTAGACCATCAAAGAACGATAGGTGGGTACAACCTCCAGAATGTGCTCCGGTATTTCCAGCATGAGAGCTTGGGCAAGACGATGAACCATCGCATTCACGGTGGGGTCGATTACATCGCCGAACTCGACAACTACTCCATGTTCACCGGCCTTCAGCATGCGAAGCTGATACATTGTCCTTCCCTTGTCCGACGCCCTAGCGGAACATCAGAAAATACATGAGGCCGATGTTGGCGGCCAGCAGCGGCAGCGCCGTAAGCACCTGCGCCTTGATGACAGCATTCTTGTCCGGCAGTTCAAGCAATGCAGCCGGCACAAGATTGAAGTTCGCCGCCATGGGTGTCATGAGCGTGCCGCAATAACCGGAGAACATTCCGATGGAAGCCATGACCGCCGGGTTACCGTGGAAGACGCCAACTAGAACAGGAACACCTACTCCTCCGGTAATGACCGGAAAGGCGGCGAAGCTATTGCCCATGATCATGGTGAATACGGCCATGCCGATGCAATAGACCGCGACGGAAATAAAACGGGAATCCATGGGAAGATGCGCGGTGGTCAGAAATGCAACGGCCTTGCCGACGCCGGCGGCAGTGAAGAGCAAGCCGAGGACAGCCAGGAGATGCGGCAGAAGCACGGCCCATCCCATCGAGTCAATGAGACGGCGCGACTCACGGATGGCCTGGAGAGGAGTTCCACCGGTCAGCCAGCAAGCGGCTATCAAGGCGAATACACATCCGAAGCCGAGGCTTACGAGGGTGAAGTTTTTTGGATCGAGGAGGAACAGGTTGCCAATTTTCACGTTCTTGAGCACCAGTGACCCGATCATGGTTGTGATTGGGATGGTGAGTGCGGGTAGGAACAGTAGATTGCCGAGTCGCCTGGCGCTGTCGCGGCGTTCCTGTTCTGTGAAGCTCCCGTAACGACCGACCCTGAGTCCGCCCAGTCCGGCGATGAGAACCATCGCAATGACGATGACACCAGCCAAGACCGGCGGCAGACGCTCTCCCACAAGGTAGACCACGGCATAGAGAGCCCAGAATGCACCCGTAGTAAATCGGCGGGGATTAGCCGTGTCGCGAAACGAAATGGCGGCGACCATCGCAAGCATCAGACCCAGCAGAATATAAAAGTGGGCGAGTTTGAAGATCATCGGATCTCCTCCCTGACGCCTGCCGACGCAGGAGCCTTGGAGGCTTGCCCTCCCAACTCACGTTCGATCTGGACATCCATACGGTTAAGGCGGAAAGCATGGATGAGAAAGGCACAGGTTGCGGTCGGAATTCCCCACATGGCCATGTGAAGCGGGTTTACCTCGATCCCTTCGCCGCGCAGAATGGTCTGCATCAGGACAATGGCGCCGAATGCAACGAAAATGTCTTCTCCAAAGAAGAGACCTACATTATCGGTAGCGGCGGACATCGCACGCACCTTGTAGAGCACCTTGTCCGGGATGACGCCATAGCGATTTTCGGTTGCGCCCTCCACCATGGGCGCAATCAGCGGGCGCACCATCTGCGGATGGCCGCCCAGACTGGTCAACCCGAAGGCGGCGGAGACTTCACGAATCAGAAGATAAACGATGAGCAGCCGACCCGCAGTGGCCGATTTGATACGTGCGATTGAGGTCTGCGCCAGTTCCTTTAGTCCATAACGCTCCAGCAGGCCGATAACGGCGAGAGGGAGGAGCAGGATCAGCGGAATGTTGCGAGTCGCGATGAAGCCGTTTCCGAGCACGGCCAGTATCTGTTTCACGGGCATTGATGCTGTCAAACCGGTAATCACGGCAGCAACGACGACTACGAGGACCGGGTTTGCGCGCAGGAGGAATCCGACGACGATGATCGCTACCCCTATCAATGGCCAAAGATTTACGGCGGCATGCATCAATGACACCTCTCCCTTGCACGGAGGAGCATATCAAAGCACGCTGCATGGGCGAAGTTGCTCCACTGCAACTCCCTGCTCCCGCCCCGGAAACCGGCACCCCTGTTCAGGAATAGACCTCCCGCAGTCGCTCTACAGCCGACTCCCTGGCGCGTGACGCGTTCGGGTGGAGGCAAGGGCCGAGGTTGGGGAAGTTGAGGGGTCAGGTGCGCCCTCCTCCCCTTGGTTTGCGAAACCCCAGAATGAACTCTGGCCTGATGCCTTCAGGAGTGGTACTGTTTCGGAAAAGTGTTTGTTTCCTACTAGTCGCAAACGAAGGAGAAGGCGTGGCGACAAGTCTTGTAATGCCATCAAAAGAGACGCCTGCAGGCGTTACCGCGACCTTGATTGGGTTGGCCATTTTGGGAGCAGTTCTCCTAGTTTGGCTCCTCAACTTTTGGGGAATCATACTTTTATTCGGAATCCTCGGAGTCACAACGGGGACATACACCAGGACGGTTCCAGGTTTTCATGCGTTGGTTCTGCTCAACCACTTCTCTGGCAATCAGCGTGCCGTTTTCCAAGGCATGAACTTCACGCTTCCGTGGGAAAGTGCAACGCAAGAAATCGACCTTCGGGTTGATTTGAAAGAAGTCTGCGAAGAGTCATACGCCTCACAAGACGCCCTGATGAATGCAAAGTATGTTTATACCGTCAGACCGGACGTTTCGGGCAGTAACCCGGGAGAGAACGTAATTCTGTATGCATCGTATGAAACGGATGCGATCAGGCAGTCGGCGAGGGCGCTGTTCAGTATGTTGTTGTCAGATCATTTTGGTAAGAATTCCGGGCCAGCCCTGCTCGACAAGGATTTCATCAATAAGGAAACGTTCCAGCATGATCCTGGTCGCTCATTGATTGCTGAATTTGAGCGAGACCACGCCGTCAAGGTCACTGTCCGCTTGGAGAACAGCAACTTCAGCCCCAAAACTCAAGAGGCCCGAGACTCGATGTCAAGGGCATCGTCGTTCAGCAACGCAGTGCAGAGACTGATCGATGGAGGTATGTCCCGATCGGAGGCTGAAAAAGTTGCAAAGCTTATGAATCTACCCGGCGTCAAGGAGTACCTCTTCAATGTTCACGCACCAGATTTCAGGAGAAGTTGAGACCTCGCACTCTCACGGGCTAAATGCGAACAAAACGAACAGAAAGACTGACAAATGACGACGAACACGACCGAGAGCAGCGCCGCAACTTTGAAATGGGTATTTCTAACGGTTGCACTCGTGCTAGGCGTTTGGTACGCCCATAATCAATATGTTGCGGCGAAGCAAGTCGCCGCGGTGAAGAAAGTGGAAGCGGCGCAAAAGGCTGCTGAATACGCGGCAAGCCATCCGCCACGCGAGAGTGTAGACGAGCCCATACGACAATGCACCACACCATGCAGCTTATATGTGGGGTGGGCACAGAGAGTCAAATCAGACGGACAGCCTGTGTTGATAAAATTCCACGGAAAGACAGATTGGCTGAGTCTTTCCGGTCGAGGGAATGACAAAGGCACACTCGACCAATTCAATCCGGGCGAGGCGCAGTTTGTCTCTCCAGATCGTACTCCCGTCCGCGTACAAATATTTGACGCAAGATAACTTGCTGGAGCGCCTGACCAGCGCAAGAAATGGCGGGGCCAAGTCGAACGCAGTTCCACTAATTACGTCGAGGCATCAACCCGAAAAGCGGGCTGGAACTACGGGCTGGAAAAAGAAAAACGCCGGGAGGAATCCCGACGCAACTTGCTGAAAATAAAATGGTAGGCACGAGGAGACTCGAACTCCTGACCTCTACCGTGTCAAGGTAGCGCTCTAACCAACTGAGCTACGCGCCTAGGTCACTGATTGCATTTAGATTAACAGCGAAGCGGATTCAGTGCAACCTCGGCGCAAAGCAGCGATCCGCAGCCGCCGCATGGCCACATCCCGTTTGCCGTCAGGCACTTCTGTAGTGCGCTCGGCGGTTCGGTGAATGATGGGCGTTCAGGATTCAGACGATGAGTTCCGCGGGCGGCATTAAGTCCCGCGGTATGACGCCCCGCTGGAAGATTCTCGCGCCGTTCACTCCCCGCAGATAGATTCTCTCGCCGGATACGCAGAGCATTGCGCCCTCGCGCAGGCCAACGACAGGCGTTTCATTCTCCTCCAGGTATTGCAGCAATCGCTCTTCGCGGGTCTCACCCATGTGCGTTGAGCCTGGGTCGGGGTCTACATAATGCGGATTGATCTGGAAGGGAAAGAGGTTCAATGCGCCCAGCGTTGGCGGCTCGACGATTGGCATATCGTTGGTGGTGCGAATCGTCGGACAGGCGACGTTCGAACCGGCGCTGGCTCCCATGTAGATCATTCCCTGCTGGACGCGGGCGCGGATCGCCTCCACAAGGCCAAGATCGTGCAGGGCCTTGAGGAGCCGGAAGGTGTTTCCTCCGCCGACAAAAACCGCGTCGGCATCTCCAAGAGTTCGCACCGCGTCAGGAGAGCCTTCGATGGAGCGGCACTCGAACCCCATGCTCTCAAAGCGGCTCACGGCCTTGGCTGCGTAAGTGGCACGGTCGGCCAGGGCGTAGGGGATGAAGATGACGCGCCGGGCGTCGCCCATCGTGTTGCGAATCTCCTGCTCGGCATGGTCCAGGTATCCCGTGCCGTAAACGGTAGAGGTGCTGATAAGAAGCAATCTAGTGAGCGGCGTCATGATTACGAAATTATCAGAGGAGAGCGGCGCGGCCAAAGTGTGTTTTGAGCCGGGGACTACCTTTCGCAGCGCACCAGCACGGGCCGCAGGTTGGCGCTTGCGCCGAGGCGTATTCTGGCCTGTTCCGCGATCTCGGTGACCATCTGGAGCGATCCATTGCCCAACACCAGCAGAGCGTCGCATTGTTCGAGGGTACTCAGCCTGTGGGCGATCATGAACGTGGTGCGTCCCGCCATCAATTTATCCAAGGCCTCCATGATGACTGCCTCGGTATTCGTGTCGACGGCGCTGGTGGGCTCGTCCAGAATCACCATGGGGGTATCTTTCAGAAATGCGCGGGCAATGGCCAACCGCTGGCGTTCGCCGCCGGAGAGCCTGGCTCCGCCGTCGCCCATGGACGTGTCGTAGCCGTCGGGCAGCCGCTCAATAAACTCGTGGGCATTTGCCAGCTTCGCCGCCCGCACCACCTCGGCACGCGATGCTCGAGGATCGGCATAAGCGATGTTGCCCGCGACCGTGGTGGAGAACAGCATGGGCTCCTGAAGCACGATTGAAAACTGCTGCCGCAGTTCCGCGAGGTTGAATTCGCGCAGATCGGTTCCGTCGATCAGGATGGCGCCATCAGAGGGATCATAGAAGCGCGTTAACAGGTTGACGAGAGTGCTTTTGCCGGAGCCGCTCGGCCCCATCAGCCCCACGCGCATTCCCGGACGGATATGAAACGAAATGTTGTCGAGGACGCTGCGGCCTCCCGCCGTGTACTGGAACGAGACATTACGGAACTCGACTTCGCCGCGGGTTCGCAGGGGGCGGGCCGAAGGCGGGCTATCCGCGAGTTCCGGAGTTTCCTCAAGAAGCGCGAAGGCGCGATGCAGGCTGGCCATGGTGGCTTGCATCTCTGGAATCTTGGCGCTCATGGTGCTCAGCGGCTCGTAGAGCTGCGCCATGTAAGCCATCATCAGAAGAAACTCACCGACGGTGATCATCTGCTGCCGGACCTCGGTAACGCCCATGACCAGGGCTACCGCCGCTCCCAGTGCCACGCAGAATCCGATCAGCACATGGAAGCCTGCCTGGATCGACGCCAGCCTCACCTGCTCCGTCATGCGCTGGCGTGACTTGCGGCGGAAGAGGTCGTCTTCGTACGCCTCCTGGCCAAAGGCCTTCACCGCGCGCAGGCAGCTCAGCGCCTCATGCAACACAAGCATCGCCGAGCTATCGAGCTCGCGCACCTCATCATGGCCCTTGCGGACTTTGCGGCTTGAGTTGCGCGCCAGCACGAACAGGACTGGCGAGATGACCGCCGCAAGCGCAGCAATATGCCAGCTGATCCGCATGGTCACCACCAGCATGGCGACGAATGTGAATGCGGAGGAAAGAATGGGCACCATCCCCTGGAGAAAGAGGCTTTGAATTGCAGGCGCGTCGTACTGAATGCGGTACGCGATGTCATTGGCGCCGCGGCGGTCATGGACGGAGAGGCTGAGGCGTTGCGCGTGGAAGAGCAATTGGCCGCGGAAATCGTGTACCAGCTTTTCTCCCGTGTAAGTGGAAAGCAGCCAGCTTGCCAGGGATTGCAGGCAGTTCAATAAGGCGATGGCAATTAACAGAGTCGCGCAGATTGCCAACCCGCCGTTGGAGGCTGTCAGCCATCTGTGGGGCCAGGGCAACAGGCGCAGCCAGTTGGGAAACGCGTGCGCGCCCAGCACACTGTCCACTGCAATCTTCAACGGCAGCGGAGACAGAAGGGCTACCGGCGTCGAGAGCAGGCAAAGCAGGCTGACGCCGGCCAGATGCGGCCAGCACGGGCGCGCCACATTCAGAACATTCCGCAGCAGGGACGGAGTGCTACGTTGCTTCGCACTGGATGGGTCCATGGAAACCACATCGCCTTCAACGGGTGATGCAGCCAGCATGGGGCTGCCAGCGACGCTCCACAATCAGGTTCTGCTACTAGGCGCGGTCCATTGAGCCTTAGTTCTTGCCTTGTTCTTCCCTACCCCCACGCGGCAATTGCGGGCCTACAAGCGCAAAGCGTCTGTATCCTGCACAAAAGATGCTCTCAACGGGACATACCCAATTTGGGAAGCTGTGCGAACAGGGCGAAGCGAAAAGTTAAAAGATTTCTAAACAAGTCATCCGCGCCACGTCATTCTTAGCAACCAGCAGCATGAATCGGGGTCCGATGTATGCGCATTCTTGTGGTTGAAGATGACGCGGCACTTGCGTCCTACATTCGTAAGGGTTTGGAGTCGGAGCACTATGCGGTGGATGTGGCGCTGGAGGGCGAACAGGGTTCGCTGATGGCGTCCGAGCTGGATTATGACCTCCTCATTCTCGACCTGAATCTCCCGAAGCTCGACGGCATCTCCCTGTTGCGGAACCTGCGCCCGAACAAGCCGCAGTTGCCGGTTCTGGTGTTGACCGCGCGCCCCCGGGTGGAGGATCGCGTTCATGCCCTCGATAGCGGGGCCGACGACTGCGTGAACAAGCCTTTCTCCTATTCCGAGCTTTCGGCGCGGGTGCGCGCGCTGATGAGGCGCGGGCGGCCCTCGGTCGAGTCCACGCTCCAGGTTGGCGACCTGCATCTGGACCGCGTGGAGCGCAAGGTGCAGCGTAATGGCCGCAACATCGAACTGACCGCCAAGGAGTATGCCCTGCTGGAATACCTGATGCGCAACGCGGGAAGGCGGGTGACGCGCTCCATGATCATCGAGCACGTCTGGAATATCAGCTTTGACACCAGTACAAACGTGGTGGACGTATACATCAACTACCTTCGCAAGAAAGTGGATGAGGGCGCGCCCATCCGTCTCATCCACACAGTACGCGGCGTGGGATATGAGCTAAGCGACAAACATGACGAGGTTGCATGAATCAGCAGAGTGAGTTCATCAATGACGCTTTTCACGTTCTTGCACAGCCGATCATGGCCCTGCGAGCCACCGTGGAACTGGGATTGGATGCTGCGCCGCAGGATTCACGACAGGCGCTCGACGACTGTCTGCACCTGATCGATCAACTGATGCAGGACATGGCGGTCTTCCGTGAAATCGCCAGCCTCGACGAGGCGCTTCCGCTTGAGGCCCACGCCGCAGGCGCGCTGCTGCAATCCTGCGTGGAGGAGATGACGCCGGTAGCGCTTGAATGTGGAGTCCTGCTCCATCTGACGGAAGAGGCCGCGGTCATAGAGTGTCATGAACCTACGTTCCGGCGCGCCATGTTTGTTCTCCTCGATGAGTTGATCGCCTCCATGCCGCGTGGCGGAGAGGTCTGGCTCGCGCTGCGAAACGAGGAGTCAGGAGTCCGGCTGGAGGTGCGTCCAGGCACGCGAAGGGGAACGCGCCAGAAGCTTTGCTGGAAGCTGCTGCAATATGCGGGCGGCCGCGTGACGCGCTCCGCCGATGGCAGTACATCGGCGGTATTTCCCAAATCCCATGGTCGGCACTCCGGGGCAATTCCTTTAGCAGATTAGATTTTTTTAATTTCCGACTAATCAACTTCCAAGGTTGCGGCTGTAGAAGAATCACATGACAGCCGCCCGCAACCTCATTCCATCTCCGCTCGGCATCTCCTCCATACACGGAGCCGTATCGTTTCTAATCGCCACGCCGAACGCCATGTTACGCAAGCAACTGGGCGACACGTTGCGCAAGGTAGCCATGGTGGAAGAAGCCCGCACGGGAGCCGAGGCGCTCGAGATGCTGCAACGGCGCGGCGCCCGGATCGCCGTGCTGGATCGCAGATTCCCCGACCTCAACTGCGAGGAATTGATCGGAGTTGTGGAACGCCAGTTCCCCGGCACGGACGTTGTTCTGATGGACGGAGAGAACGGCGAAGTCGATCTTCCGGAAGATCTGCGCGGGAATGCGGCGTACCGCTGGCTGCATGAATTCAATATTGCGCGGAGTCGCACCGCTCCAGCCCGCCCGGCGCAGGCGGCAACTGAGCCGGCTCCATGCAGATCCTTTCAGCCGCTGCCGGGAATGATCGGCGCGAGCGAGGCGATGCGGCAACTGGCTGCGCTGGTCCGCTCGGTTGCCCCGCACGATACTTCCGTGCTCATCACCGGGGAAACCGGCGCAGGCAAGGAGCTGGTGGCCGAAGCCGTGCATAAACTCAGCTCCCGCGCGGAGAAGCCGTTTATCACCGTGAACTGCGCGGCGATTCCTGAGGCGCTGGTGGAGGCCGAACTCTTTGGCCACACCCGCGGCGCCTTCACCGGAGCGGTGCAGTCGCGGCTGGGAAAGATTCATGCGGCGCAGGAGGGAACGATCTTCTTCGACGAGATTGGTGAACTGCCGATGGCGAGCCAATCCAAACTGCTGCGTTTTCTGGAATGCGGTGAGGTTCAGCGCCTCGGCACCAGCGACGTCTTTCGCCTTGACGCCCGGGTGATCGCCGCGACAAACGTCGATCTTGAGGAAAGGATTCGGCAGGGGCTGTTCCGCGAAGACCTGTTTTACCGGCTCGCCGTTTTTCCCATTGAGTTGCCGCCCCTGCGCGAACGCGCCGCGGACATACCTCTGCTGGCCCGTTATTTTCTTGAGAGGCTTGGCGGCAGCACGGCGCTAAGCCTGAATGCGGCTACGGTCGCAAAGCTCACAGCGCACCGCTGGCCGGGAAACATTCGCGAGCTGAGAAACGTGATCGAGCGCGCCTTTGTCCTGGCCGGAGGCCGCGCCGAAATTATTCCCGAGCAAATTCTGCTGCGTAAGCCGTGCGCTTCCGTGCGCCTTCCATCAGAAACTTCTTAGCTCGCAGCGCGGGGTTGGAAGCTCCCGTGCAAGTACAAGGGACGATGGTATTCAGATTTCTCCCGAGGCCGGAATGAACGACTGGCAGAATATCCCTGAAATAGTAGGTTGCAATGCGGAGTTGCGACGGGCGGCGATGCAGGCGATTGACGCCGTGGAACAAGGCCGCCACTTCGTGGTGGAAGGCGAGCCTGGAAGCGGCCGCCGTCTTCTGGCGCGCAGCGCCTGGTGCCGCCGGAGTCCGGGTGCCCGATCACTGTTTACGCTGGACTGCCGCATGTTTGGAAGGGACGAGGCCGAAGCGCTGCTCTTCGGAGAACGCTCCAGCAGCCGCGCTCATATCACGATCCACCCGGGGAGCGTTCATCTCGCCATGTCAGGAGGATTGCTCCTTCTGCACGCGGAGGCTCTGCCTGCCAAGGTACAGAGCCGCCTCGCCCGCGCGCTCGACCCGCAGCTCTGCCGTCCACGCCACGCTGGCGTGCAACTGATGCTGACCTGCGAAACTCCGCAACATGCACCCCTTCCGCTGGAGCCCACGCTTGCCGCACTGCTGTTGCGCGTACGGCTGCCTGCGTTGCGCGAGCGCGTGGAAGACATCCGCACAATCGCTGAGTCTTTCCTGCGCAACGCGTCACCATTCGAGAAGATCCGCTGTTCGCAGGCGTTGATCGAAAGGTTTTGCGGATACGACTGGCCCGGCAACGTCACCGAGTTGCGTTCGGTGCTGCGGCGGATGCTGTTGGAGCCCCATAGCGGATTTCTCGATGTGCGCCACCTCGCCGACCTGATGTGCCGCGACGAAACCTGCTACGCGCTGCTTCAGGGAGCGCGAACCTCGGTGCTGCCTCCCGCGGAGACCGGAGTTCTCCATTTCGCACCCATGGCAGAGGGCGGGAGCCTGAGATGACTCTGATTGACACGCCCCTGATGCAACGCCTCAGCCACTTTCTGGATGCCACCGCGGCCCGCGGCGGAGTGATCGCCGGCAACATCGCCAACATCGATACTCCCGGCTATCACGCGCGCGATCTCGACTTCCGCAGCCAACTGGCGTCGGTCATGAGCGGCGACGGATCAGCCGCGGCGCCACGGGTGGTGGAAGTCGCCGGGCTTACCGAGCGTCCCGACGGGAACAACGTGAACATCGACCGCGAGGGGCTGGCGCTGGCCCAGGCGCAGTTGCAGTTTCAAACCGGCGTCGCGCTGATGAAGGCCGAGATTCACCGCCTCTCGCAGGCGATCCACGAAGGAGGCCAGCAATGAACCTGTTTGGCGTGATGGGCATCAGCGCCTCCGGCCTCAACGCGGAGCGCACGCGGGCCGAGGTGGTGGCCGGCAACATGGCCAACGCCGAGAGCACGCACGCCGCGGAAGGCGGACCGTACCAGCGCAAGGAAGTGGTTCTCCAGAGCCAATCGCCGTCGAGCTTCCGCATGCAACTGGCAAATGCCGGCGGCGCCTCCAGCGATGTGGCCGGAGGAGTGGCCGTGCGCTCGATTGTCTCCGACTCGGCCGCGCCCATCATGCGTTACGATCCCTCGCACCCGGACGCGGACGCCAACGGTTTTGTCGCCTATCCCAACATCAATCCCGTGCTGGAGATGACCGACCTGATGAGCGCCGCGCGCGCCTACCAGATGAACGCTTCGGCAGTGCAAGCCGCCAAGCAGATGATCCAGCAATCCATTGAACTACTGAAATAGGAGCCACACACTCATGGTCATCACGCCAACATCGTTGGGCAGCGTGGCCAGCGCCGCCAGCGCTGCACTCGCTCCTTCCGCGACCCCCGGCGGTGACTTTGCCGGCACCCTGAGCTCGGCCATCCAGCAGGTGAACAACCTCCAGTCCGCCGCCGAGCAGAAGGTCACCGGCCTGCTCACCGGCAGCGGACAGGACGTTCATGCGGCCACGCTCTCCGTCGAAAAAGCTTCCCTTGCCTTCGACCTCATGCTCCAGGTGCGCAATAAAGTCGTCAGCGCCTACCAGGAAATTTCGCGGCTGCAGTTTTAAGGTTGACGGATGAGCGAGTCCACCAGCTTCGGGCAAGTAACAAGCCAACTGCGCGAGTTTGCATCAAGCCTCACGGCGCGCCAGCGCATGGTGCTTGGCGGAGGCGCATTGCTGGTCGCGGTGGTTCTGTTCACCTTTGTACGGCTGTTGGCGAAGCCCGAAATGACGCCGCTCTACTCCAACATGGAGCCCGCCGACGCGCAGTCGCTTGGCCAGCATCTGAGCACGAAGAACATCCGCTACCAGCTTTCCGCCGATGGCAAGTCTGTGCTCGTCCCCGCCGACCAGGTGGATACCGCGCGCCTTGAGATCGCCTCCAACGGCGCACCGCACAGTGGACGCATGGGGTTTGAGCTCTTCGACAAAACCAACTGGGCAGCCAGCGATTTTGACGACAAGGTGAATTACCAGCGCGCGCTGGAAGGCGAACTCGAACGCACCATCCAGGCCATGAGTGGAGTCGCCGCCGCACGCGTGCATCTCGCCATCCCTCCCGACTCGATTTATTCGGGGCAGGATCGCCAGGCGAAGGCGGGAGTCATCCTTTCGCTGAAGGGTCATCGTCTGACGGGGGCAATGCGCCTGGCCGTGCAGCGCCTGGTAGCCAGCGCCGTGGACAAACTCGATGCGCAAAGCGTCACCGTGGTCGATGCCGAGGCAGGGGAGGGACCGGGCTCGGCATCTCCTCAGTCTGCCAGCGAGGAGCGCAACGCCGAAGAAGTGCTTGCCGACCGTCTCATCCGCACGCTCGAAGCAGTCGTCGGCGGAGATCACGTCCGCGCCACGGTTCACGCGGAGTTCGACACCAGCACGGTGGAAGAGCAGCAGGAGAGTTACGATCCGGAAAAAACGGTGGCGCTCACCATGCAGCGCACCGAGGAGAGCAACGGCGGCTCGCAACCTGGAGGCGCCGCTGGAACTGCCTCAAACGTTCCGGGCGGCGGGAGCCCCGCCAAGGCATCTTCCAGCGAAGCGCTCGCGCAATCAAAGTCCGAGAATGGAACGTACGCGGTCAACAAGCTCGTGCGCCACTCCGTGCAACCCTCGGGACGCCTCAAACGCCTGGCCGTGGCCGTTCTCGTGGATGACAGCTTCGATCCCGGCAACAAAAACCGCCCACGCCAGAAACGCTCGCCCGAAGAGTTGAAGAGCATCGAGGAGATTGCCAAGGCCTCCGTCGGCTTTGACATAACCCGCGGAGATATTCTTACGGTGCAGAACATAAGTTTTCAGGTGCTCCCCGTCGAAGTGCCTCCGCCGCCCACAAAGTGGCAGAAAATACGCAGCCTGTTGATGGATTGGAGCAGCTACGTCCGCATCGTTTCGTTGCTGCTGCTCTTCTGCGTCACCTACCTTCTGGTACTGCGTCCGGTAAAGAAGCAGCTCATCCGCGCATTAAACATGCCTCCAGCAAGCCATCCAGCCAACCTTGCTCACGCAACCAGCGCTGGCGCCGCGCTTGCTGATGGCGGCGAACCTGACAGCCTGCCCAGCGGTCCTCGCCAGGTGATGAAGTTGAAGGAGAGCATCACAACCCGCGTCAAGCAGGAGCCGGCCAGCGCTTCACGGCTGGTGCAGAGCTGGATCAGGGATGGGGAAAGCTGATGCGTGCCGCCTCTGAACATGCGCGCGAGGGAATCCGCAAGGCTGCGGTGCTCCTCGTCCTGCTTGGCGAAGAGACTGCCAGCCTCATCTTCCGCAACCTGAGCGAGAACGAATTGCAGCGCGTCACCCAGGAAATTTCAGAGATCGGCGCGATTGATCCCGCCGAGGCCGTCGCAATTTTGAACGAGTACTACAACTTGGCGGTCGCGCAGGAGTACATCGCGCAGGGCGGGGCCGAGTACGCCGAACGGCTGCTCGTCAAAACCCTCGGCGCGGATGGCGCGCGCGCCATGCTCGAGGCCGTCAACCGCGCGCAGGAACTCAGCGTCAGCAAACTGGACTCATTGCAGAAGGCAGATCCGCAACAGCTTGCCAAGTTCCTACAGGGTGAGCACCCGCAGACCATCGCCCTCATCATGGCCCATCTCGATCCCAAGCAGGCCTCGGCACTGTTGATGAAGCTCACGGAAGAGACTCGCGCCGCGGCCGTCAAACGCCTCGCCGAGTTGCGCCAGTTCTCGCCGGAGATGGCGCAGAAGGTCTCCGTCGTGCTGCACAAGCGCCTGCAGGCCCTCGGAGAACAGAGCCGGCGCGCCTACGCTGGATTCAAGGGGGTTGCCGATCTGCTCAACCGGATGGACCCGGCCTCGGGCAAAGTCATTCTTGAACTCATCGAGCGCGATGACGCCAAGCTGGCGTTGAGTATCCGCAATCTCATGTTCACCTTCGACGATCTGCTCGGCGTGCCGGAAGTTGGCATTCGCGAACTGCTGGCCCAGTTGGATAAAAAGACACTCGCCCAGGCGCTGAAGGGCGCCTCCGCTCAATTACGCGACCACCTCTTCAAATCCATGTCATCGCGCGCGGTTGAGATGCTGAAGGAGGACATGGAATCCCTGGGACCGCTGCGCAGCCGGGATGTGGCCAAGGCACAGCAGGAATGTGTGACCGTCGCCCGCAAACTCGAGTCGCAGGGAAAGATTCAGCTTAAGCAGGAGAATGAAGATGAACTCGTCGTTTGAGTCTCCCCACTCCCCGCCCTACGCGCGCATGGAGTATTGCGAAGCCGACGGATCGTTTGAGGCCGGGCAGCCATTCGATGCAGGCGTTGAGCATCCCCGCACCGCCGACGCCGAGCCTCAACCCGACCCCGCCGCTGCTTTTGCCCAGCGACTGGAAGAGGAAAAACGGGCGATCGCGGCGCAGTTTCGCATGGAAGCGGAGCGTGAGATTCAGCGCGCCCGCTCCGCCATCGCCCATGCCATCGACGAGTTTGTGCTGCAGCGCGACGTTTACTACCAGCAGGCTGAACGAGAGGTTGTCGACCTAGCGCTGGCCATTGCCCGCCGCATCATTCATCGTGAAACCCAGATCGACCCGCGCCTTCTCGCAGCGCTCGTCCGCCACGAAATCGAACAACTCGACGCCGCAACCAGTGTGCGCCTTGTCGTCTCGCCGGATGCGCTGGCCTCGTGGAACGAACTTGCGCCCTCTATGCCGCGGGCGGTTGAAGTTCGTCCCGACAAGGCGCTCTCATCGGGCGACATACGGATTGAGACCGCGCTTGGGGCAACTTCTATTAACTTCGAGCGCGAGTTGAAGGAGATCGAGCGCGGCTTCTTCGATCTGCTGTCGCACCGTCCTGCGCCGGCCGAATCCAGGGCGGTCCGAGTGCAATGATTCTTGATCACTATCACCAGGCGCTAAAGCGGATCCCGCAGCGCCCATGGAGCGGCAGCGTCTCCCGAGCCGTGGCGGGCCTTATCGAGTCCGTCGGTCCACACTGCGCTCTTGGCGATTGCTGTGTGATTCGCGATCGCGATGGTAACCAGGTGGAAGGTCAGGTGATCGGCTTCCACGGCTCCACGGTTCTCTCCATGCCGCTGTATCCGGCCAGTGGTGTGCGCTACGGCGATACGGTCTCCACCTGGGGCGCGCGCCCGTGCATCAGCGTTACGGAGGCCATGATCGGGCGCGTCGTCGATGGGCAAGGCAACGCCATCGACGGAGGCGCGCGATTGTCTGCTGGCGAGCAAATGCCCATCGTCCGCGCCGCGCCTGACCCATTCGAGCGTGAAACCATCGGCGACGCCATCGGAACCGGCGTCCGAGCCATCGACGCCTTCCTCACCTGCGGGCGCGGCCAGCGCGTCGGCATCTTCGGCGGCAGCGGTGTTGGCAAAAGCACCTTGATGGGAATGATGGCCCGCGGCACCTCGGCGGACCTCACCGTCGTCGCGCTGGTCGGGGAGCGCGGCCGCGAGGTACGTGAGTTTCTTGAAGACGCTCTAGGCGACGCCGGAGGCAGCCGCTCCATTGTCGTCGTCTCCACCTCCGATCAGTCGCCGTTGCTCCGTCTGCGCGCCGCGCAGTCGGCACACTCCATCGCCGAGTACTTTGCCGCGCGAGGAAAGCATGTGCTGCTGGTGCTGGACTCCATCACGCGCTTCGCCATGGCGCAACGCGAGATCGGGCTCGCCGCCGGAGAACCTCCGACCGCCAAAGGGTACACACCTTCCGTCTTCGCCCTCCTCTCACAACTCGTCGAGCGCGCTGGAAACTTCCGCACAGGCTCGATCACGGCCTTCTACACCGTGCTGATGGAAGGCGACGATCAGATGGACCCCATCGTGGACGCCGTACGCTCGCTGCTCGATGGGCATATTCTTCTGGACCGCCGGCTCACTTCCGAGGGCCACTTCCCGCCCATTCACCTGCTTGAAAGTCTCAGCCGGTTAATGCCCGCCGTCGCTTCGCCGGAGCACCTTGCCAAGGCCCAGCGGCTCCGCCGCATGATCGCCGACTACACACGCTCGGAGGATCTCATCCGCATCGGCGCATACCAGAAAGGAGCAGATCCCGATCTCGACCGCGCCATGACCGTGATGCCCAACCTGAGAGCCTTCACCCGGCAGGGCCCCGGCGAAATTCCCCGCATGGAGCGCACCATCGAGTCTCTGCTGACCATGGCCGAGTGATGCGATTCCAATTCCAACTGGAAGGACTTCTCCATGTGCGGCGGCTGCTGGAGCAGCAGGCTCGTGAGCGGCTGGATGAATCCATGCTGCGCATCCGCGCCCTCGAACAGAACCTCGCCGAAGCCGCGGAATGGATCCGGCAGACCGCACGAAGCAGCGCCTGCAACAAGCCTCTTCCCGCATGCGAGTTGCATTTTGTCGAAGCCGTTCTGTGCCGGACTCAGGAGGCGATCCGCCAATGCGAACAGCTCAAGCAGGCGGAGGAGCGCCGGGCCTCCGAACTGCGCGCCGCGTATCTCCAGGCCCGCCGCCAGCGGAAGACCATCAGCACGTTGCGCGACAACGCCCACCGCCAGTTCCAGATTGAATCTGCCCGCCGCGAGCAATCCGCACTCGATGAACAGTTCCTTGGAAAGCTGCTTCTCTCCCGCAACAGCGAGCAATCATCGGCTCCCCTGGTCGAAAGTTTCGGGAAGCAAAAACAAAATCCATGACAGGAATCTAACCTGCAGTGCGCATGGTTGGCCGCTGAAGTGCATTGACTCATCGCGCATGAACGCCTTGCCCATCGCCGTGGCCACCGCACCCGCATCGCTATCACTGCCGGGCAGCGCCCTTCCGGCGCTCCCGTCGGAGAATACCGACTTTCACCTCGTGCTGCGCCAGGCAAGCTCCAACAACGTGCCCGCTTCCGTTGCTGACTCCGCCATCAGAGCGACTGCGGAGCGCTCGCAACAATCGCACAGCGGGGCCGGCACGCCCACCGGTGTGTCCACGGAATCGGAGGGTACGCTTGCCGTCAACACGGCAGAAGGAACGTTGACCGCAACTTCCCTTTCAAGTAAATTCAGCACAAAACTGTTGCAGGCCGGCACAACCGTTCACTCGCGGAGCGAGGGATCGAAAACCGCCTCCATCGCGGAGACAAAGCGAAGTGGCGCCAGGGCGGCTAACGCATCCGCGCTGAAGCTCTCTCACATCGCGCTCTGCGCCTCATCGAACCCCACTACGGATCATCCTGGAAATCCAGTCGCCGCACCTCTCATTGCGCCGAATGTTCAGACGGACACTGTGCCGCGCACGCCTCCAATTTCGCCGGGTGCATCCGCGGATTCACTAGCCGGTCCAGGCTCACGGCGCGCTGATTCGGCAATCACGCAGTTGTCGCCAATCCTGCCAGCGCAGGGCATTGCGCTTCCCTCTTCCGGCTCTCTTGCGGCAGCCGGAGCCGCTGACACTGCAAGCTCTGCGCAAAGTTCTTCTGCTGCGCCCGCCTCGGCTCCTGCGGCTGAGAGCCAGCAGGATGACGCTTCCGAGTCCCTCGTCTCTTCGTTTCCGCTTGCAGACTCGTCCGGCACTCCTTCCATCTCGGGCGCGCCCTTGGCGGCTTCCACGGGCCTTTCCCTGTCCACGCTTGCCTCCACGGAAGCTCGTCTTGCCGCCCGTGCACCGGAACTCAAGACGCCCGTGGCAATGCCGAACCCGCAAACCTCCGCCGCCTCACGGAAGACCGAACATGCGGCGGCATCGCAGGCCGTCAGCGAAACCGCTCTCTCAGATCCGGGGCAGCAGATTTTTTCTCTTCATTCACCATCGTCAATGGAGCCTGTCACACGGGCAGCCGCTGCACCGATCGATTCCACGCCAGGCGTCTCCGACATTTCCGCGTCCAGGCAGGCGGAACGCCCGGGCCGCGTCCGGTCGGAGTCAACCTCAACTCGGAACCATGCGGATGCCGCGCCGGAGAAAACCGCGGATGTGATCGCGACCGCGGATCACGCTGCCATTTCCGCCGCTGCGTCGGTCGCAGGCGCGCATCCTGCTACGCCATTGATCCCCGCGCAATCTGCCACCTCGACCGCGACAGCTCCCGCCGCAACGCTTCCGCAATCCACGCCAGACGTCTCAGCCGTGCTCGGGCAGCGCCCGCAAAATTCATCCCCGGGGGCCGCTCCCGCGCAAGCGCTACCCAATCCGGCTGCGGAGCCGCCGCGCGTGATGGGCTCCGCCCAACTCCATGTGGGAGAAGGCAGCAATGAACTCAAGATCAGCGTTCAGCTTCCCGAACTTGGCAAGGTCGAGGTGCGCGCCGTCACCACGCACGACGTTACAACCGCGCATCTCACCGCGTTCCGCCATGACGGATTCCAGGCACTCACCGCCGACCGCGGCGGCCTGGAGCAAGCCCTCAAGTCGCGTGATGTGATTCTCGGATCTCTCGACTCCCACGCCAATGGGCATTCGACTGGGCAACAGCGCCAACAGGGCTCGCATTCCACGGCACAGAACGCAAGCGATAACACTCCGCTTGCCGCCGTTGGAACTTCCATCGCATCGGAGACCGATCATCCCGGCTTTCTTCCAGATCACGCCAGCATCAGCGTTCGCGCTTAAACCTCAATGAGAAGGAAACGACATGAGCATTTATCCAGTATCGGCGGCAACTCCCCACGCCAATGACTCCAGCACTACCAGCAGCACCAGTACGGCAACGGATTACGCCAGCACATTCATGCAACTGCTTGCCACTGAATTGCAATCGCAGGATCCGACCCAGACCGTGGACCCTACGACGATGGTCACGCAGATGGTTCAGATCAATCAACTCAGCGATGTCGCGGGAATCTACTCGATCCTGCAAGGCGGCAGTGGGGCGGCCAGCGGCGCCACCAGCGCCCTCGCCGCCAACCCCGGTCACCCGGGGCACAGCTCCGTGGGAGGCAACTGATGCCGAACTTTTCCATTCCTCTCTCGGGTTTAAACGCCAGTGACACGGCGTTGGCCACCATCTCCAACAATCTGGCGAATCTCAACACCACCGGCTATAAGGAATCAACCGTCAACTTCCAGGATCTGTTCTACCAGTTGTTGGGAAGCAACGGCTCGGGCGATCAACTCCAGCTCGGCGCGGGAGCAGCAGTCTCTTCGATCGGCACCAATTTCTCGGGCGGCAGCGTGCAGGGCACCGGAGTGGAAACCGACGTGGCCATCACCGGCAATGGGTTCTTTGTGGTTCAGAACGGCAGCAACACCAACTACACGCGCGCCGGCGATTTCACCCAGGACTCCAACGGCTACCTCGTAACCGCCGACGGCTACCAGGTCATGGGCTATCCCGCAAACAACGGCGTTGTAAACACCAACGGCGGCCTCACGCCCATTCAGTTGCCCATGGGAATGGCCAGCCCGCCCAGCGCAACCACCAGCATCTCCATGCCGATCAACCTCAGTTCTGATACCGCGGTTGGAGGCACGTATACCGCGAGCGTCACTGTATACGATTCTCTCGGCACTTCACACGTGCTCAGCATCGGCTTCACCCGCACCGCCGCGGGATGGAACTACAACGCGGCGCTGCCCAGCAGCGACATCACCGGCGGCACCGGAAGCAGCACCACGGTCGCCAGCGGCGCACTCACCTTCGACAGCAACGGCAACCTCACCAGCACGGCGCCCGTTGCCATCAGCATTCCAGGCCTCGCCGATGGTGCGAGTACGCTCGCAATCAACTGGAGCTTGGCCAGCTCCGGCGGCCAGGGTCTTATCACCCAGGTCTCCGGAAGCAGCACGACCGGAACCACTACGCAGAACGGATACGCGAGCGGTTCCATGACCACTTTCTCCATCAACTCCGACGGCACGATCATGGGCGCCTTCACCAACGGCACCAAGGTTGTCGGCCAGATTGCACTCGCCAACTTCGCCAACCTGCAGGGACTCACCAAGCAGGGCGACAACAATTACGCTGCAACAATTTCCTCCGGCTCGGCGGTCATAGGCAGCCCCGGAACCAGCTCTTTCGGCACCTTGACCGGCAGCGCGCTAGAACTTTCCAACGTCGACATGTCCACCGAATTTTCCAACCTCATCATCGCCGAACGCGGCTTCCAGGCGAACGCCAAGTCGGTTACAACCTTCGATCAGATTGCGCAGGACACAATCAACCTGATTCGCTAACGCATTGTTCTTCCTGGGCTCCGCGTGCTCCGCGCGGGGCCGTTTCCTTGTACCGGATTCTGAGAACAATTTCACCAACTCTGTCCAGCTTCGGCTAACCGATTGCTTCGCCTATAGGCAGCGCTCGCGCCTACATCAGCCCGAAGGGACTCGCCATGAACCAGGCAGCGGAAAACAGTACCGCACTTACCGTAGGCAGCCACGCACTTGCGTCGCACGAACCCAAGAACTGGGGCGCGTTTCAATTGCTTCCCTGCCGCGTCTCGCTGGAGATTCCGATTCCCGGCTTCACGGTCTCCGCGCTGTTGAATCTCTCCGCCAATGCGGTGATCAACACCCATTGGCTTCAGGGCTCGGATGTGCCGCTGTGCGTCAACGGAAAAATTATCGGATGGACCGAGTTCGAAGTGATTGACGATCACCTGGCCGCCCGCCTGACCCAAATCGCATGAGCAAACAACGCCGCGGAAACAGAAACACTCGCCAGCAGAGCCGTCCTCAGAGCCGTCTGGAGCTGAGCCCCGACAGCCCTGCGCATGGAACACGCGGAACCATTGCCTTTGCCGGTAAGTCCGCAATTGCCGCCACGCCCCTGGCGGCTCCAGCCCATCGGCTGGCCGTGCGCCTCTATGGCGCGATCCGTCAGTGCTTACTGCGCCTCGCGCATCCGCTTCTCAAACGCAGGAGCCGCCGCCGCAAGCTGGAACTCGTGGAGATGCAGCAGCTCGGAGAGAAGCGCTTTGTTGCCATCGTCCGCGTCGGCAAACAGAAATTTCTGATCGGAGGAGCAGCCTCGTCCATCTCCCTGCTGGCCGAGATCGACTCCATGAAAGCCACGGTTCTTGCGCCCCGGCCGCTTCACCAGGAATTGGCATGAAGCGTCTGAGCGCAACCATTGCCGTGCTGTTGCTGATGGCTTCGTCGGCCGTCGCCGGCCCGGTTCCCACCGTTCAACCGGTCGAAGGATTGGGTGCCCCGCTGGCCGGACTCGGCGGCAATCAGGCTCCGTGGACCATTGTTGTTCTGCTTACATTTCTTACCCTGATTCCGGCGCTGCTGCTTTCCATGACGCCGTTCGTGCGCCTGCTCATCGTCTTTCACTTTCTGCGCCAGGCGCTCGGCACCCAGAGCACGCCGACCAATCAGACGCTCATCGGCCTCGCGCTGGTGCTCACATTTTTCCTTATGCAGCCCGTCGGGCTGGCCATTCAGCAGCAAGCCATTGCTCCTCTCGAAGCCGGACGCATCACGCCAATGGCCGCCATTGAACTCGGTGCCACGCCCGTCAAGAACTTCATGCTGCGCTACGTTCGCCAAAAGGATGTCGCGCTCTTCCTGGAGCTTGCGCGCGAGCCGCGCCCCAGGGCGCCGCAGGATCTTTCGATGCGCGTCGTCATGCCTGCCTACATCCTCTCGGAGTTGAAAGCCGGATTCCAAATTGGCGCAGTATTGTTTCTTCCATTCCTCGTCATCGACATGGTCGTTGCCTCGATCACCACTTCCGTCGGCATGATGCAGTTGCCGCCCGTGGTGATCTCCACGCCTCTCAAACTTCTGCTCTTCGTCATGGTCGATGGCTGGAATCTGCTCGTCGGCTCGCTGATGCGCAGCTTCGCGTGAACCTATGCCTCTCGAACAGGTCATTGAGCTCGGACGCACGACTCTTGAATACGCCATCATGGCGGCACTGCCGCTCCTCGCCGTCGCGACCCTCGTTTCCGTGATCATCAATGTGTTGCAGGTGCTCACCAGCATTCAGGATCAGACGGTTTCCACCGTTCCTCGCCTCCTGGCCACCGCTCTCAGCGCCATGTTCCTGCTGCCCTGGATGCTGCGCCACCTGGCGGCCTTCACCATCCATCTTTTTTCCGACTTCAGGCCGCTATTGCAATGAACCCGCCGCTCACCCTCGAATCCGTTCTTGCGGCCGCGGTCTTCATCGGGCTGCGCATCTCCGGTCTGCTGCTCTTTGCTCCAGGCCTCAGCAACAGCGCCGTGCCTGCACGCACCAAGGCTGCCTTTGTTGTGCTTGGCGTTGTGCTGTTGTGGCCGGTCGTGCCTGTTCCGCAGGTGCAGGTCTCCCCACTGCATTGGACTGGCATTGCGCTCAACGAGCTGCTGATCGGAATCATCGTTGGCCTGCTCCTCGGCTTCATCTTTGATGCAGCGCAGTTCGCCGGACAAATCCTCGGCATGCAGATGGGATTTTCTCTCGCCACCATGATCGACCCGCAATCGCAGGCTGATTCCGCCGTGCTCTCCGTCTTCTATCAGACCATCGTCCTGCTCATTTTCTTTGCGCTTGATGTGCATCACTGGGTTCTGCGCGCGCTTGTCTCCAGCTTCTACTACCTCCCCGCAGGACGCTCCGTGCTCACCTTCGGACGCGTCGAGGCAGTTCTGCACACCGCCTCGGCCATCTGGGTTCTGGGCCTCCAGATTGCCGCGCCTGCCTTGATCGCCACCGTGATTGCGGATTTTGTATTGGCCTTTATCGGGAAAGCCTCGCCGCAGCTTCCCGTGCTCTTTGTTGGCCTCTCAGTTAAATCGGTTTTAGGAATGCTCGTAACCGTGGCGGCCATGGCAGCGTGGCCGCGCTTCTTCTCGCTCCAGTTTGCCAATGCAATCCGCTGGAGCGAACAAACTCTTCACCTGGTGTCTTAGGAAAATTCGACCGTGGCCAAGGACAACAAAACCGAGCAGGCAACCGATCATCGCCGCCACAAGGCGCGCGAAGAAGGTCAGGTCGCCCGTTCGCGCGAGCTGAGCGCGGCCGCGGCTCTGCTAGCAAGCGTTCTGGTTCTTGTTGCACAGGCGCCGAATGACCTGCTGCACTGGCGTCAGTTCCTCAATGCCGCGCTGGACCACGCGGTGCGCGATGAAATTTCGATTGCCACGCCGCTGTTTCCCTGGACCGCGCAACTGGTCTTCGGCTGGACGTGGAAGCCGCTCGCCGCCGGATGGGCAGTTGCCGCGCTTGTCTCGCTCGCTCAGGGAGGATTCGTCTTCGCCCCAAAGCTCCTCGCGCCTGACGTTGCCAAACTCAATCCCGCCAAGAAGCTAGGCCAGATATTCAGCATGTTGACGCTGGTGCAACTCTGCAAGGCCCTCATTCCGGGCGCAGCCATCGTCTACATCGCCATCGGAATCTTCCGCCGTGAATGGTCTTCGCTTGGCCTGGGGATCTGGGCCTCGCCGCGCCAGCTCTCCGCGCACATCTTCGCCATCGTCTTTGAAGTCTTCTGGAAGTCTTCCCTCGTGCTCGTTGCCTGGGCCGTTGTGGACTACATCGCCATGCGCCAGAAGTTTGAAGGCGATCTGCGAATGAGCAAGGAGGAAATTCGCGAGGAGATGAAGCAGATCGACGGCAATCCCCACACCAAAGGACGCATCCGCCGCCTGCAGCGCCAGGCCCGCCGCCAGCGCATGATCAAGGCCGCAAAGAGTGCCACGGTCGTCGTCACCAATCCCACGCACTTCGCCGTGGCACTGGAGTATCGCGACGACATGGCCGCGCCCACGGTGGTCGCCAAGGGACAGAACCTGCTCGCGCAGCAGATCAAGGAAGTCGCGCGCTGGGAAGGCATTCCCATCATCGAGAATCCGCCGCTCGCTCAAAGCCTCTACCGCACCGTTGAGGTAGGCCAGGCCATTCCTGAAAAACTCTATGCCGCCGTCGCCGAAATCCTCGCCTATGTCTTCCGCGTGAACGCCCAGCAGGCGGCCCGGAGGAATTCCTGATGGCCGAAGCGAAGAAGCCCGCATCTTTTCTGAAGAACGCGAATTTCGACTGGATCGTTCCCGCCGCCGCGGTCTCGGTCGTCTTCGTCATGCTGGTGCCGCTTCCGGGCTTCCTGCTCGATCTGCTGCTCGCCATGAGCATTACAGCCTCGGTCATCGTATTGCTCTCGGCGGTATATATTTTGCGTCCCGTGCAGTTCTCCGTATTCCCCAGCCTGTTACTGCTTCTCACTCTTTTCCGTCTCGCGCTCAACCTTGCCAGTTCGCGCCGCATCCTGCTCCATGGCAATGAAGGCACGGCAGCCGCCGGAAATGTCATCGCGGCCTTCGGGCAGTTTGTCGTCGGCGGAAACTACGTCGTCGGCTTCGTACTCTTCATCGCTCTCATCGCCATTCAGTTCCTCGTCGTCAGCCATGGTGCCGTGCGCACCGCCGAGGTCACCGCGCGCTTCACCCTGGACGCCATGCCCGGAAAACAGATGGCGATTGACGCCGATCTCAACGCCGGACTCATCGACGAGCACCAGGCTCGCGCCCGCCGCGAAGCCGTCGCCCATGAGGCGGAGTTCTACGGAGCCATGGACGGCGCGGCCCGTTTCAGCCAGCGTGACTCGCTCGCAACCATTCTCCTCACCGCCATCAACATCGTCGCTGGATTTCTCATCGGCGTCTTTCAGCTCGATATTCCCTTCCGCGACGCTCTCAAGACTTACACCGTCCTCACCGTCGGCGACGGCCTGGTCACCATGATCCCTTCGCTCCTGGTCTCCATTGCCGGCGGCCTCGTCGTCACCCGCGCCTCCTCCAGCAAGACGCTCGGCGGAGACTTGAGCCAGCAGCTCTTTGCGCAGCCTCGCGTCCTCTGGATCGCCGGTTCCGCCATGCTTGCCATGGGATTGATTCCCGGCATGCCTAAGCTCTCTTTCCTGCTCATGGTCACAGTGCTCTGGATCATGGCGTGGCGGCTGCAAAAACTTCCGGCGGAAACCAAGTCCACCCCAAAGCCCTCCACGCCAGGAGCCAACAAGCCCGGAACCATCCAATCCGATTCCCTCGATTCGCTGCTCACCCTCGACGACCTCGCCCTTGAAGTCGGCTACGCCCTTGTCTCGCTCGTGGATAGCAACCAGGGCGGACAACTGCTGCCGCGGGTGCGCGCCCTGCGCAAGCATCTCGCAACTCAACTGGGATTCCTCATTCCCAGCGTCCACATCACCGACAATCTGCGCCTCAAGCCGCGCGAATATGTAATCTCTCTTCGCGGCGTCGAGATTGCGCGTTGGGAGATGCCGGATAAACTCATCCTCGCCATCAGCTCTGACCCGGAACCTCCGCGCCTTCCCGGCATTGCAACCAGAGAGCCGGCCTTCGGCGTGCCCGCCCGGTGGATCTCAGCCGACCTGCGTGAACAGGCCATCGCCGCCGGTTATTCGGTCGTCGATCAGACCTCCGTGCTCGCCACTCACATCTCCGAAGTCATCCGGCAGTACGCGCACGAATTGCTCACCCGCGCAGAAACCAAGCGCCTGCTTGAGCGCCTCAACGATTCGCACCCCAAGCTTCTCGACGAGCTGGTGCCCAAGCTCATGACCCTCGGCGAAGTGCAGCGCGTGCTCCAGCAACTTCTTCGGGAGCAGGTCTCCATCCGCGATCTCGGTACCATTCTCGAAACACTCGTTGAAGCCGCGGCCATCAACAAAAACCCGGTCGCGCTCGTCGAAGCCTGCCGTCAGTCTCTGGGACGCTCGCTCATCAAGCCGCTGCTCGACGAGCAGGGAGCGCTCAAAGTCGTCACCCTCGATCCGCGCATCGAGGAGGAACTCAGCCAGGCCTTCACGCCGCAGATGCCCGCCGCCGGATCTCTGGCATTGCAGCCCACCTTCATCCGCCGCCTGCTTGAGGCGTTGCGCAAACTCGTCGGCGAAAACGTGGACGTCGCCACTCCGGTCATTCTCTGCTCGGCCAATACGCGCTTCCATCTGCGCCGCCTGCTCGAGCCTTTCCTTCCCAAGATCGTCGTCATCTCGCACGGCGAAATTCCCGCACTCACCCCGGTGCATTCCATCGGGAGCCTCAACCCATGACCATGACGAATCACTCACCGAGGTTCAGCATGAAGAATCCGCAAGGCAGCTACTCGCCCCCTCCGCTTGATGAAGAAGTGCGCAACCGCATCCTCATGGAACAGATGCCGCAGGTGCGCTACATCGCGCGCCATATCCATGACCGTTTGCCCCAGCATGTGCCCATCGAGGATCTTGTCCACGCCGGCGTGCTCGGCCTCATGGACGCGCTCACCAAGTACGATGAGGCGCGTCAGGTTCAGTTCAAGACCTACGCCAAGTTCCGCATTCGCGGCGCGATTCTCGATAGTCTCCGCGAACTCGACTGGAGTCCCCGCGACCTCCGCCGCAAGGCGCGTCTCATCGAACTCGCCGCCGCCCGCCTCAGCCATCAGCTTGGGCGTTCGGCCACCGAGCAGGAACTCGCCAATGAGCTCGGGCTGAGCCTCGATTCCTTCCAGCGCCTGCTTGGCGAAATCGAAGGCCTCGACCTTGGCAGCTTCCACATCGAATCCAACGATAAAGACCACGACGACGATCTCTGCGAGTACCTCCCCGGAAATCCGGAAGAGAGCCCCTACTACCTCGCCATGAAGTCCGAACTCCGTCAGTTCCTCGTTCGCGCCATTGAGGAACTGAGCGAAAAGGAACAGCAGGTGCTCTCGCTTTACTACTATGAGGAACTCACCATGAAAGAGACGGGAGCCGTGCTCGGCGTCGGCGAATCGCGCGTCTCCCAGATTCATTCGCTTGCGCTGCTCCGTCTCCGCACCCGCCTCCAGACCATGCTTGCAGGCCGCCAGATGCCGCCTCACCTTGCTGATCGCGCGGTTCGCACCGCCCTGGAGGGCGCATGGAAAAGGTACTGAATCAGGAAGAGATCGACGCCATGTTTCGCGCCGCGCTCGGACGCGGCACGGCAACGCAATCCACGGCTCCATCTTTCAAGCCGTGCGATTTCCGTCAGGCTGGCCAGATCAAGAAGGACCAGGTTCGCGCCATCAGCAATCTGCATGAGAGCTTTGCCCGCGATCTCACCAACGCGCTCGGCGCTTATCTGCGCGTCGTCTTTGAGGTCAATCTCGTCTCCGTCGAGCAGCTCGTCTTCCGCGAGTTTCTTCAGCGCATTCCCGACCTCGCCTATCTTGCGACATTTCAGATGAAGCCCATGGGAGCAACCGCCGCGCTCGACCTCGAACCATCGCTCGTTTTTCCGATCATCGACCTGCTGCTCGGCGGCGTCGGACGCATGAACGAGCAGGAGCGCGACATCACCGAGATTGAAGAAGGAATCATGGAGGGCGTGGTGCGCATCCTCTGCACCGAGTTGCAGACCGCGTGGTCTTCGCTCGGCTCCAGCTTCGAATTCGACGAGCGCCTCCGCCCCGCTCAGTTGCAGCGCCTGATGCCGCCGGGAGACAAGACTCTCTGCCTCAGCTTTGAAATTCACATGCCGGAGTCGCACGGCGTGATGAATGTCGCATTCCCTGCCGTTGCTTCGAACGCCCTGCTGCGCCGGCTTGACCAGGATGGCGGATACAGCCGCCATCGCGGCCCCAACGCAACCCGCCAGCGCATGATCGAGCACGCCCTCGAGCTTCCCTTTCAATTCTCGCTTGGAATGCCGCCGTGTAAACTTCCCATCCGAACCTTGCTCGATCTCACTCCCGGCGCCATCGTCCCTTTTTCCCGCCGGACCGATTTGCCAATCGAAGGAACCGTCGCCGGGCAGCCGATTTATGAGGCGTTTCCAATTCGCGCCGGAATCATGCGTGCATCCAAAATCTCGCGGATGCTGCCACCTTCAATCCGCAACTCGTCTGACGATGAGCAGGAGCTTTCATGAGTGACATTGCCATGGATCAGGCCTCTGCTCTGGTTCAGCACTTCGCCGAGGCCGCCTCGTACGTGCTCTCCCAGGTCGCTGGAACCGAGCTCCAGGCGCAGCCTGTCTCGCTCGAGAACGCCACCGATGCTGCCACCGTCATCCGCATCGGCATCTCGGGCGCGCTTGAGGGCCTCTGCGAAATCGCAATCTCGGCGGCCATGACCTCGCAGTTCGCCGCACTGCTCACCGGTGAGGCACCGGAAGCAGAAGTCAGCAACGACGCCCGCGAAGCCGCCGCCGAACTCATCCAACAGATTTGCGGCAATGCCGCCGACCGCCTGCGCCGCGCCTTTGGCCCGCTCGAGCTCAAAGCTGAAATGGTTGCCGAACGCGACGCCGCCACGGGCGCGCGCCAGCTCCTTCTCATCAACCGCGAAAATGACTGTCTCGAATTCGAGCTTCACATCGTCCGCCTCGAACCGGCTCACGAGTCCGCCGCTGAAGCCGAAGCTGTTTCGAATGCCGCGCCGAGCGTCGCGCCGAGTGCTACTCTCAATGTCGCCTCCAACGCTGCCTCGCAGGCTGCCGCCTCGCCTCCTCCCGCGCAGCCCGCATCTCAATCCGCCGCCGAGTCCGCCATCTCTGCCGGCAACCGCAACCTCGACCTTCTTCTCGATGTCGAGCTTGGCGCGTCCTTGCGTTTCGGCGCCTGTCAGATGCTTCTCAAGGACATCATCGAGCTATGCTCGGGTTCTGTCGTCGAACTCGACCGCCGTGTGCAGGAGCCTGTCGATCTTCTGATCGATGGACGAGTCATAGCCCAGGGCGAGGTCGTCATCGTGGATGGCAACTACGGACTGCGCATACAGCAGGTCGCATCCCCCGGCGAAAAGGTCGCCTGCCTGCCCTGCTAATCGCTGCATACAACACTTTTGCTTCAACAGGAGAAAGCCATGTACAGGCTTCCCGATAGAAAACTGAAACGTTCCATCGCATGGAAGCAACTTGTTCCGCGTTGCAACTACCACGGCTGCGTGGCCGTATCCGGATGGGCCGGAGTGCTTCACCGCAACTCCGGATTCTGGATGAATGAAGGAGAGTGGTATTGCGGCCCCCGCTGCCTTGAGGAAGCCATCGAGGAACGTCTGCGCGTCAACTTTATTCACGAGGAACGTCCCGCTCCGATTCGCACCACCATGCCGATGGGGCTTATGTTGCTGGCTCGCGGCGTCATCTCCGATCCCCAGTTGCGCGATGCTCTGGACCTCCAGCGCAGCACCGGGGAGCGCATCGGCGTCTGCCTCAAGCGCCTGGGCTATATCTCTCCCGCGGACATCGCCTCGGTTGTGGCTACCCAGTGGGGATGCCCTCTCTTTCCCGCGGAAAGCGTTCAGCCAGCCTGCTCCATGCTTCTGCCGTTCAGCCTTGTCGAGCGCTACCGTATGTTGCCCGTGCATCTTGTCGCTCTCGGGCGCCGTCTCTTTGTCGGCTTCAGCGACCAGGTGAATCACAGCGCGCTCATCGCCATCGAGCACATGCTCGGATGCGAAACCGAGGCCTGCGTCATACCGGAGGCAAAGTTCCACCATGTGCTTGAGTACCGCAAGCTGGACACTGCCGGCGAGGCCGCCGTCACGCGTCCCTCCAATGCCGCCGAAGCCGCGAAGATGATTTGCAACTACGCGCAGCAAACCGGAGCCGATACCCTGCGCCTCCACGCAGTCGAAGGAAACATCTGGACGCGCTTTCTCTGCCGCCGCTCCCATCTCGATCTCGTTTTCATCTACCCGCCCGACTGAGGATGTTTTTCCTAAAGTGCGCCGCCGCCTCAGCCGATACATCAGTTGAGCGGCACCTATGGAAACCATCAATCGAACATCGCGATGCAGGGTAGTATCCATCACCACAGCGGCCTCTGCGCTTCCATCGCCATCCCTGCTTGCGCTGCTTCGGCCACAGCGCGCCATCAATCTCCGTGAGCTGGCGCGCTCCATCCGTGCCGATCGCATTCTCTGTTACCTCGTGACGGAAGCTGCCTGCCGCGACTTCGGATGGCCCTGGCTCAATGTGGAAGAGGCGATTGTTCTTCTGGGCCGTCAACGTCTCTGCGCGCTTCTCGCCGAGCCAAATCCTCGGGGCCGTTCCGCCAGCCAGCTCCGCCGCGCCCTTCACACCAGCAGCATCGCTCCGTCGGCGGATCTCTGCCCGCCGGAGACCTTGCAAGGGAAATTGAAATGACCCAGATCAGAGCCCTCATCGTGGACGATTCCTCCGTCATGCGCAAAATCGTCGAACGCTCGCTCCGCCAGGCCGGACTCGACCTCACCGTCATGGAAGCCGGAAATGGCGCCGAAGCACTCGGATTGCTCGACGGCAACATTGTCGATTTGATTCTCAGCGACATCAACATGCCGATCATGGATGGCCTGGAGTTCGTGCGCCAGGTGCAGACCGTCGACAAACTCCGCAACATTCCCGTCGTCATGATCACCACCGAGGGAAGCGAGTCCAACGTCGTGCAGGCGCTCTCTCTCGGGGCCAAGGGATACATCCGCAAACCATTCACGCCGGATCAGGTCAAAGAACACGTTCTTCCGGTACTGGGGCTATGAATATGACACCGCCATTCTCTGAAAGCTCGATCCCCGCCGTTGTCTTCGACCGCGAAACCTGGACGCCGCTCCTGGAGCTTTCCGCCCGCGAGGTCTTCGACATCATGCTTTGCACCAGGCTCCACGCCGCTGATTCCTCCGAAGACGAAAACTACGGAGAATTCACCGCGCTGGTTGGCCTCGCCGGCAGTCTCTGCGGTGTGCTCCGCATCCGCTGTTCCGATCAGGCTGCGCGCACCATGGCCAGCAAGATGCTCGGAATGCCGCCCGAAGAAGTGGATAGCGATAGCTGGGACGCGCTCGGCGAGATCGCCAACATGATCGCCGGAAACTTCAAGGGCAAGCTCAGCGGCGTCGGCAACCACTGCATGTTGTCCGTGCCCACCATCATCGTCGGCACGGATTATGAAACACGCTCCCTTTCTGGCGGAAACATGATTGAAGTCGTCTTCGACTTCGAGAAGAAGCCGCTCTGGGTCACGCTTGAGCTGCACGATTAGCTGAGCCTGCGGCGCCTGTCTCCCCCGCCTCCACGCTGGGGCCCTCAACACGGGCTCCGGCGTGGAGGAGCGCCGCAGGCCTCCTCTAAGAAATCTCCAATTACCTTGGCACTCCGCTTGCTCTTCTCTTCAGCGGAGCGGATATGAACAACGGTATCTATGCGGCCAGCACCGGACTCCTCGCGCGAACCCAGGAGCTTGATCTCGCCGCCAACAATCTCGCCAACGCCAACACCAGCGGCTTTCGCGGCTCGCGCGTCAGCTTCAAAACCCAGATGATGACCGCCTCTGCCAACGCTTCCACGCGCGCCGTCAGCTCCTTTGGAGTTCTCTCCTCGCCCCGCACAAACTGGGCCCAGGGTTCGCCGCAACAGACCGGCAATCCGCTCGATCTGGCTCTTGAAGGCACAGGCTTCTTTGCCGTAAAAGCTCCCACCGGAATCCAGTACACGCGCAACGGAAACTTCCATCTCACCGCCACGGGCGCGCTCGTCACCGCCCAGGGCTTTCCCGTCCTCGGTGACAACGGACCCATCGTGCTGCCCCAGGGAAACCCGCAAATCAGCTCTTCCGGCGTCATCTCCATTGATGGGGAAGTTGCCGGGCAGCTTCAGCTCGCGCAGTTCGAATCCACTGTGCCGCTCACTGCGCTCGGCGACGCCTATTACTCCGCGCCTTCGGCCGCCGCGGCCCCGGCCGTCAATCTCACCGTCAGCCAGGGATCGCTTGAAAGCTCAAACATCAATCCCGTCGAGAGCGCCGTCGGCCTCATCGGAATTCAGCGCAACGCCGAAATGTTGCAGCGCGCCCTCAACACCTTTCATACGGAGTTCAACCGTACCGCCGCCGAAGAGTTGCCCAAGGTTTAGGAGTCTGCCATGTTTCGTTCGCTCTACACCGCCGCCAGCGGCATGACCGCGCAGCAAACCAATCTGGATAACGTTGCCAACAATCTTGCCAACGCCAACACTGCCGGCTTCCGCAAGCGCCGCGTCCAGTTTCAGGATCTCGTCTACCAGAACATGGTCACGCCCGGCGCCGCCGCAACCCAGCAGACGGTCTCCGCCGGAATGCAGATCGGCCTTGGCACCCGCGCCGCCGCCACCGAAATCCTGCAATCGCAGGGAGACTTCCAGCAGACTGGAAACTCGCTCGACCTCGCCATCCAGGGTCTCGGATATTTTCAGGTGCTCACTCCCACCGGGCAGATCGCCTACACCCGGAGCGGCAGCTTCCACCTCGATTCGCAGGGCAACATCGTAACTTCGGACGGAGACGCGCTCCAACCGGCCATCACCATTCCCGCCGACGCCACTGCAATCACCATCGGCTCCGATGGAACCGTCTCCATCACGCAGCCCTCGCAAACCCAGTCGCAGCAGATCGGCCAGATTCAACTCGCAACCTTCCCGAATCCCGGCGGACTGAACAGCGTTGGGGCCAATCTCCTCATGCCCACCAGCTCCTCCGGAGATCCCATCGTCGGCAATCCCGGCGGCTCCGAAGGGCTCGGAACGCTCATCCAGGGATCGCTCGAACAGTCCAACGTCAACACCGTGGAAGAGTTCATTCAGATGATCCTCGCGCAGCGCTCCTATGAGGCCAACTCGCAGGTGGCCAAGGCTGCCGATCAGATGTTCCAGGAAGTCAACCAGCTCGGAAAATAACCATGCGCCTTCGTCTCTTATCCGCGGTCTTTGTCTGCACTCTCTCGCTCTTTGGCTCTGCGGCCGGAGCCTCCGTCGCGGACCAGTCCCGGCAGGCGATGGCCTTGTGGCTCTCGCAACAACTCCACCGCCGCGTGGACGCCTCACAGATTCTCGCCGCGCCCTCCGGCCTGACCCTTCAGGGATGCAGCGTCACCCGCGCGCGCGCCGCTTCCACCGGCGCGGCCTCGCTCTCCCTGCGCTGTCCCGCGCCCGCTCTGCCGCAACTGGTGCTGCTCAACCTCCCGCTGGATGCCGCTGCGGACGCGCTCCCTGCCCCCCGCCAATCAACCAGCGACTCGCCCGCCACCGTCAAAGCTCCGCCGCTCGTGCGCTCCGGCGCTGCGCTCCAGGCTGACTGGCACACCGCCAGCATTCATGCTCAACTTCCGGTCGTTGCCCTCGACTCCGGGGCCGCCGGCGCCGAGATTCGAGTTCGCATCGCAAACACCAGCCGAATTCTGCGCGCACGCATTCTTGGTGCCCACACCGTTGCCATCACGGCATCCGGTGCATGACCCGGAGCCGCCGCAATGATCCGCCACTTCACTATCGCCCTCTTGCTCCTTGCGCTGACCTCCTCCGCCCTCGCGGAAAAGAAATCCGCGCTGCAAAAGCAACAGGGCTCTCTCAACGAATACATCCGCCAGCTTGCCGCGCCCGCGCCCGCGCCGCCGGCAACCACGCTCGGCAGTCTCTTCACCACCAGCGGACTGCTCGCCGATCCGTATTCTGACTTCAAGGCGCACCTCGTCGGAGATTCCATCTCCATCCAGATTCTTGAGTCCACCACCATCTCGCAGAGTGGCAACATCGCCACCCAGCGCGACTTCTCGCACTCCAGCGGCGTTACCGGCGTCGGCGGCCAGTCACCCTCGTTCCTCAACCCTTTGCTCGCCGCCAATTCCAGCACCAAGCTCACCGGCACCGGTGCCACCGCCTCCAAGAGTTCGCTCAACACTACGCTTACCGCCCAGGTCGTCGCCGTCCTTCCCACCGGCTCGCTCGTCGTTGAGGCGTGCCGGCACGTCCTCGCCAACCATCAGCATGAGGATGTAATCCTGCGCGGCGTTGTGCGCCCTGCTGACATCTCCAGCGGCAACCTCGTTTACTCCTATCAGATTTCCAATCTCCAGCTTGAGGTGAAGGGCAAGGGCGTCATCAGCGATTCCGTGCGCCAGCCCAACATCGTCATGCGGACGCTCTTGAAATGGATCGGGTTCTAGGCAATGACTCTTGCGCGAATCAAAACGCTCTGCACGTCTCTGCTGCTTGCCGCCAGTCTCCCGGCCGGCGCGCTCGACGCGCCTCCGCCAACCTCGCGCCAGGTCCGCATCCGCGAGATCACAACCATCGAGGGCATGCGTGACAACTCGCTCATGGGCTATGGCCTGGTCGTCGGTCTCCGCGGCACCGGCGATCAGAAGCAGACCATCTTCACCACGCAGATGCTCGCCAACGTCATGTCGCGCCTTGGCATGCAGATCGTTCCCACCGGCATCACCGTCAAGAACATCGCCGCCGTCTTCGTCACCTCGTCGCTGCCCGCCTTCACCCGCGCCGGAACCCAGATGGACGTGGTCGTCTCCTCCATCGGCGACGCCAAATCACTCGAAGGTGGAACCCTTCTGCTCACTCCGCTCCGTGGTGAAGACGGCCAGATCTACGCCACCGCGCAGGGTCCGCTCGCCGTCGGCGGATACACCGCCGGAGCCAGCGGAGTCAGCAAGCAGCTCAATCATCCCACCGTCGGACGCATCGCCAACGGTGGCATCGCCGAGCGTGATGTCGCTCCAAGCCTGCAAAACCTCGGCTCGCTCTCGCTGCTTCTTCGCGAGGCCGATTTCGCCAACGCGGAGCTCATCGCGCAGCGCATCAATGCCGAATTCCAGCGCCCCATCGCCACCGTTACCGACAGCCGCCGCATTGAGATTGCAAGCGCCGGGCGTGACGTTCCCGCCATGCTCGCCCGCATCCAGTCGCTACCCGTTTCCGTCGTCGCCCCAACCCGCGTCGTCGTCAATGAAAAGACCGGAACCATCGTCATGGGCCGCGACGCCCGTCTCAGCGCCGTTTCCGTCCTCCAGGGCTCGCTCTCCGTTGAAATCACCACAACCTTCCAGGTATCTCAGCCCAATCCCCTCAGCAAGACCGGCGAAACCGAGGTCGTGCCGCAAACCACCGTCAGCGCCAAGGACGCTCCCACCCGCCGCATCGAACTCAGCGAGGGAGCCACCGTCGAGCAGTTGGTCAACGGTCTACAGGCCATCGGCGCCAGCGCCCGCGACGTTGTCTCCATTCTCCAGGCGCTCAAAGCCGCGGGCGCGTTGCAGGCAGAACTGGAGATTCTATGAGCACGCCGCAAGTCACTCCCCTTTCCACCGAGCTCCTGCGCGACCCCACGCAACTGGCGGCTCATCTCCGTTCGCAGCGCGCCGCCGCCGGAGCGCAGGAGTTCGAAGCCTCGCTCTTCAGCTCCGTCCTCCAGAAGATGGAGAAGAATCTCTCCATCGAGGATGAACAGAACAACGATGCCGGGCATGACACCTGGGGAGCCCTCGGCGTTCGCGCCGTCTCTCAGGCCCTCGCCCAGCGCCACGTCCTCGGAATCGCCCGCATGATCGAGAACTCGCTCGGACTCAATCCCCCGGCCGCTTCTTCCAACATGGGAACTCCGCCCTCTGAACCATCGGCGGAAAATAAATAAGGATTTTCTCGAATGACACTCAAGCCTTCGCCCGCATTGCCGATGAATACTTCAGCAGGATGCAAAGGAGTCCTATGAACCTCCGAATTCAGACCCAGCCCCAGTCCGTCGATCCCTCCGCCGAACTCAAGAGCGGCAGCACGCAGCCGGGCTCCGCTACCGGGCAGGCCAATTCCTCCGCCGCCACCTTCAGCGCGGCAGCGGATACCGCCTCCATCAGCGCAGCCACCAGCCAGCTCTCGGGCGATGTTGCCATCCGCCAGGACCGCGTCGATGCTCTGCGAGCGCAATTCGAGAGCGGCACGTACACGGTGGACCCGCACGCCGTCGCCACCGCCATGTTCCAGAATCTCTTCCGGAGCTGAGCATGAATGCTTCCGCGTCTCCGCTCCCGGCGCCGCTTCGCCAGCCCGGCGAGCTCGATGCCCTCTTCGCGGCGATCTCGGACGCCATCGAGGCCCTGGTGCTCTGGGACATTTCCGCCTTTCAGTCTGCGGTGGATCGGCAATCCGAACTCTGCGCCCGCATCGCCGCCGGCACGGATTGGAGCCACGATCCGGCTGCCCACGCCGCTGCGCGCAAGGTTCAGGATCTCAATCGCGTCTATCACCGACTCCTCCAGCACTCCGTCCATTGGACGCGCACCATCCGCGTCATTCTTCAGGCCGGCGGACAGCCGCTTCCCAGCCGCGCCTCCGTCCACTTCCGAGGCTGACCATGGGACTTACCGCCGATCTCAACGTCTCCGTCCAATCCCTGCTCGCCTCCACCGAGTCCATGGACGTTACGACCACCAACATGGCCAACATGAACACGCCCGGCTATGCCCGCCGCCGCGTCGTGCTTGAGGAGTCTGCGCCCTCCGGCGACGATCAAAGCTCCACCGGCGTCGATGTCAAGACCGTCCAGAGCCTGCGTGACAGCGTCCTCGATCTCTCCATCAACGCCAACACCGCGCAGCAGAATCTCAACAGCACCCTGTCCAGCTCCCTTTCGGCGGTGCAGGAACTCTTCTCTGACACGGCCTCCGGTTCCGTGGGCTCCAGCATCGATTCCTTTTTCAGCTCCCTGCAACAACTCTCCACTTCTCCCGCCGATAGCTCACTGCGCTCCGGTGTTCTTACCGCCGCCGCCAACGTCGCATCTGCCTTTCAGAGCACGGCGACTGTCATCTCCCAGGCGCAGCAGCAGGCGGACCGCTCCGTCGTCCAGTCCACCGATGACGCCAACTCCCTCCTGCAACAGATCGCAGCCACCAACGCCCAGATCAGCACCGCGCAGGATCTCGGCCAGAGTTCCAACTCAGACCAGGATCAGCTCTCCAGTCTCCTCTCGCAGCTCTCGGCCATCATGGATTACAAGACCGTCAACAGCTCGGACGGCCTCACTCTTACCACCTCCGAGGGTGTTCCGCTGGTCGTCGGCAGCAAGGCTTACCCCCTCACCAGCCAGGTGAATTCCAGCGGATTCAACGATGTTTACGCCGGCAACACTGACATCACGGGAACCATCGAGGGCGGCAATCTCGGAGGCTACCTCCAGGCTCGCGACCAGACTCTCACATCCCTCGGTTCGCAGCTCGATCAGTTCGCCTATCAGTTCGCCAAGGCCGTCAACACCGTGCAAACCGCCGGCTCTGACGCCAACGGAAACGCCGGAACCGCGCTCTTCAATCCGCCTGACACCACCACGGGATACGCCGCCGGAGCGGCTTCCGCCATCGCCGTCGCACTCACCAGCGGCTCCCAGATCGCCGCCGCCTCAACCGGCGGAGCTTCCGGTGACAGCTCCAATCTCACCCAGATGCTCAACCTGCAAAATCAGGCAATCATCGGCGGAAGCACCCCAACCGACGCATTCTCCAACCTTACCTTCGACATCGGCAACACCGTCTCGCAGGCCAACTCCAACGCCACGGCAATCGGAAACATTCTCACCCAGTTGCAGAATCAGCAGGGCTCCGTCCAGGGCGTCTCGCTCGACGAGGAGTCCTCCAACCTCCTGCTCTACCAGCGCTCCTACGAGGCGGCTGCAAAGGTCATCTCCACCGTCGATACCCTGATGGGCAACATCCTCGACATGGGCGTCACAAATCCGGGGTACTAATTCATGAGAGTCAATCCCAACTACAGCGCCGACATGGTCAACCTGATGGACCAGGCCCAGCAGAACGAAAATAACGCCGCCCAGGAGCTCAGCACCGGACGCCGTGTCAGCCTGCCCTCCGACGATCCCGCCGCCGAAGCCGCCATGATCGGCGAAAACTCGCGCTCGGCCGCCGTTGATCAATACACCGCAAACTCTGATTCGCTCACCAGCGTCCTCAATACCGCTAACAGCACTCTAACTTCCGTAAACTCTCTGCTCCAGCGCGCCGTCACTCTCGGCGTCGAAGGAGCAAACGGAAGCATGAATCAATCCGATCTCAACTCCATCGCCGAGGAAGTCTCCAACATCCAGAGCCAGATGCTCTCCCTCGCCAACACCTCCTATGCCGGGCACTACCTCTTCGCCGGCACCGCCACCGGCAGTCCGCCCTATGTCGCCGATACCGCAAATCCCAGCCAGATCGACTACGTTGGAAACGACCAGCAGAACAAAGTGCAGATCGGAACCGGGCTTTCTGTCTCCGCAAACCTCCCCGGCAGCAGCATCTTTTCGCAATCCGGCGCCAACGTCTTTGACGCACTGCAGTCGCTCGTCACCGCCCTCCAGGAAGGAAACTCCTCGGCCATCGCCACTGCCCAGACCAGTGTCAGTTCCGCACTCAGCGCCGTCGGGACGGCCCAGGTGTTTTACGGCAGTACCGTCGATGAACTCACCACCAACGAGACATTTCTCTCCCAGGAAAAGCTCAACATCACAACCTACGAGAACACCCTGGTCTCCGCCGACACTGCCGCCGCCGCCACCAGTGTGACCCAGGACGAAAACGTCCTCAACGCCACCGTGGAGGCCGCTGCCAAAATGAACCAAAGCTGCCTTCTCAATTACATCCAATAATCCAATTTCGCATAGCTGTAACGGCTGGCGCCCCGCATACGAATTGGTGCCCCATATCTGCCCCGCTGTTGGGCAGATGTGGGTCTCTTGACCTTGCACCTGCACTTGCACTTGCTCTTGCTCTTGACCTCCCGCGGGTGCCCCACCTTCGCGCCGCGTTCTTTACGGCGATAAGGTGGGAAAGCAGCGCCCTTCCCCTATCCGCGCTTTTTCCCTTGCTTTGGTCTTTGCTCTTTACCTGCGAAACCTGCCGCGGTACTCACCCCCGCCATTCCCAAACAAAGAAGCGATGCTCCGCCCTCGGAGCATCGCTCTTGGTTCCGCAACCAGGCAGCCGCTATCAGGCTGACCAGCCGCAGCACCGCACCTCTTCAACCGTGCCGCTGTAACGATTGCCCGCAGCCCCCGCGGCGGCAAGAGTTTTTTCCTCGGGACTCAACGGCGTCGAAACCGCCACCATCGCCCGCTGCCAGTCTTGCCGGAGTTGCAGAATAAGTTCGATCTGCTTGCGCAGAATCGCCGGCTCCAGTCTGAACTGCGCTTCCATCACCTTCGCCCGGATGTGCGAATACACCCGCGAGAGATCCCTGGCCGTGCTCCCCCCATGTTCCATATCCAGCAGCGCCTCCAGTTGCTGGAGCACTTCGAAGGCGTGGTTGGACTCGTTCACGCGCTCCTCAACCTTGCCCGCCTGGATCGCGGCAATCACGCGCTGCAAGTCTCTGGACAGTACGTCGCAGAGCATGATCACCAGTTCCACCGCCGACGCGCCTCGTACCTCCGCCTCGCGATATGCTTCCAGTTCATTCTTACCCATGGCCTAGTTCCCCGATGATGAGTTGTTGCCTAACTCTGCGTTGATTTCTTGCTTCGTCGTGCTCAGGCTTTGCAGCGCGATTTCCGCCGCGTCGTACTCGCTGGTCAGCCGGGTTTGCAGGCTGGCGATGTAGTTCTCTTCAAAATTGTTGATGTTGTCCTGTAGCCCCGTGTAATTGCTCTGCAGGCTGCTGAGTTCAACCGTAAACGCGCTGTCGGACGAATCTGTCAGGCTCTGCAACTGGGTGTTCAGCGCGCTCGAAAATCCATTCAGCGACGTGCCCTGGAAGAACTGCTGCACCTCGGAAAAGTTGTTTTGCACCGCGTTGTCCAGCGTCGTGCTGTCCACAGTCAAGGTTCCATCGTTATTCATGCTGATGCCAAGCGAGCCCAGGGTCGAGATGCTCCCATTGCCGCTCGCCGAGTAGCTTCCGGCTCCCAGCAGGAAGCTCTGCAACATTTCCAGCGTGCTGTCTCCCTCCAGTGGAGGCGCACTGGTACTGCTGGAGGTGTAGGTGAACTCGCTGTTCACGGAATTCACCACCGTGTTGTAGTCGCTGACAAACTGGCTGATCGCCGAGGTGATCGAAGAAGAGTTTGGCGCGGCGGACAAAGTCACGGACGTATTGGGATCTGCCCCCTGGAGGTTGATCGTCAATCCGCTGACTGCGCCCGTCACCGTGTTACTTGCGCTGCTGATGGGGATGCCGTCGACTGTCAGCGACGCATTCGTTCCTTGCGCCGCCTGCGTGAACTGCGGAGATGTGTTCACCATCGAAATGCCGCTGGCGTTGCCGGTGCTGTTGTTCACAATCGTCAGGTGGGACGAGCCATTGCCCTCGCTCACCACGCTCGCCGTAACGCCCGGAACCAGGCTGTTGATGCTGCTCGCCAGGTCGCTCAGGCTCTCGCCGCTGCTGGCGCTCACCGTGGTCGCCGCTCCGCTGCCCACTTGAATCGTGAAACTGCCGGCCGCCGCTCCCGTGCTGTCCGGCACGGAGCCGGAGTTCCACGACGATCCATCTGCCGCCTGCGTGAACTGCGGCGAGGTGTTGGCAATCGTGATGTTGTTCGCGCTGCCCGAGCTGTTGCTGACGATCGAAAGGCGGCTGCCGCTCGCATCGTTGATCACGCTGGCCGTAACGCCCAGGCTTTTGCCGTTGATGGCGCTCGCGAGTTGCGTCAGGGTTTCGCCCGCGGTGACCGTGATCTGCGACGCCGTTCCGCTGCCAACTTGAATCGTAAAGCTGCCGGCCGGGAGCGCCGCGCTGCTGCTTGCCACCGGCGATGCGGAGTACCACGAAGCTGTGGTCGCAAGGTTGCTCACCTTTACAACGTGGCTGCCGCTCGCCGCCGTTCCGCTCGCATACGCCGTCGCAATGCTCGTGTCTGAGGAACTCACGGAAACCGACGACAGCGCTCCCGTGTAGCTGTTCAGCGCGGTCAAGTCGTTTTCCACGGTCTTTACCGAGCTTTGGACACTCGTCAGGTCGGATTCCTGGTTCTGGATCGTCGTCTCCTGCGCCTGCCACTGCGTCTCCGGCGCGCGGGCCGCGGTGACTGCCGCGTTCACCGCCGAGGTAACGTCGATCCCCTCCGTGCTGGCGCCGGTCGCGGCCTCCAGCAATGCGCTAAGGTCGATGCCGTTGGAAGAGGACGACGAACTCCCCCCTAACAGTGTCGACAGAGCAGAAGAAGACAAGCCCACGGAACTCATTGCAAGCCTCGTTCAACAGGATGATTGCGCGAAGGGAAACGGTGGCGGGCTCAACGTTCCGCCACCGTCAGGGTTGTTACTGCAGCAGCTTCAGAACAGATTGAGAAGCCTGGTTTGCCTGTTGCAGCGCGGCGATACCGGTCTGCGACAGAGTGTTGTACTTCGACATGTTGGCCACCGTCGTTCCGATGTCGGCGTCACTGATGCCGCTTTCGGCGCTCGTCAGGTTCTGGATCTGGTTGTTCATCACGTTCGATGCCGCGTTCAGTTGGTTGACGTTTGCGCCGATCGTGCCCCGCCATCCGGCAACGTCTGAAATCGCCGAATTGATCGCGTTCAGTTCCGTGGCTGCGGTTGCGGTGGACTCCAGCACCGTGGCGCTCGAACTCAAACCAAGAGCGGTGGTCGTCAGGTCCTTGATCGTCGTGGTGATCGATTGCGATCCAGCTGACGTGCCATCGCCCAGGTACACCGAAGCCGAATTGTCCGTTGTGCTGGTTGGGGCCATCGGGCCCAGCACCGGGTCGTTGGTCGAAATTTGCAGCGCCGCGCCTTCGGTGGTAGTGGCAATCACCAGGTTCCCGCTCGCAGCCGAGGCCGTCAGGTTCGCGTCAAGAGTCCCGGCGGTAACGGCGTTGCTGATGGCCGTCTCCAGGTTGGAGATCTTATCGCCGGCCTGCGCCGTGTAAACAAAGGTGCCGCCCGTGGCCGAGTCGGAGATGGTCACCGTCTTGCCTGCCGTCAGTGGGGTCGTGTCCGCCAGCGAAGCCTGGGTCGAGGTGAACGATGCGTTCGAGTTGGTCTGGAACACCGAATTTCCGTTGAAGTTGGTCGTCGTGCCGATCTTTCCGATCTGCGTCAGAATCTGCGTGTATTCGTTCTGGATGGCCGCCGACTGGGTTGTCGTCAGGCCGCCGTTGCTCGCTTCCGTCGCCAGTGTAACCGCGCGGTTCAGCAGCGTGGTCACTTGTGAGAGCGCGCCATCGGCGGTCTGCAAAAGGCCCACGCCGTTGGTGGCGTTCTGTACTGACTGGGTCAGCGCCGCAACGTTCGAACTCAAGCCGTTCGCAATCGAAAGGCCGGCTGCGTCGTCCGAGCCCGAGTTGATCTTCGAACCGGAAGAGAGCTGGGTCAGCGTCTTCTGCAGACTAGCCTGCGTCGCGGTCAAATTGTTCTCCGCTGTCAGAGCGGAAATGTTGTTCAGAATGCTGATTGCCATGGAAACTCTCCTTCTTGCCGCTCGGCGGAGGCGGCTGGATTGCCGTGCGTTCCGCTGGAGCCGTTGCTTCGTACACTGCTGCTATCGGAGAGATCCCCTGCGAGCTTTAACCAAATCTCAAAAAAATCTCCTCCCAGCCTCCGGTCTTTAAATACTCTCTTCCGAATCCTCATCCGCGCCGCTTCCTGCTCAAGCTCGCCCCTCGCCCTGCCGATAACCCCCATGGAAGCAGGCGAACTCCATGATTGAACTCACCAGGCTGAATGGGCATCCCCTCGTCATCAACGCCGAGCTGATCAAGTTTGTCGAACAGAACCCCGACACCGTCATCACCCTCGTCACCGGAGACAAGATGGTCGTTCGAGAGTCGGCCCCCGAGGTCATGCACCGCGTGCTCGCCTATCGCCGCAATCTTCTCCATCCTGACGCCGCCCTGCCCCGTCCGGATGCCAGGCAGGCTGCCCCCAACGCCCAGGAGTAATGATCATCGTGGACAAGGGAACCGTTGCCGGAATCGTCGTCAGCTTTGGTGGCATCACCGCCGGGCTTCTGCTGGAAGGCGGAAAGCTCAGCCAGATCCTCCAGCCCACCGCGGCCCTCATCGTCGCCGGTGGAACCGTCGGCGCGGTCCTCCTGCAGTATCCCCTTGGCACCGTCATCACCGCCGTCCGCGGCCTCCGCACCGTACTCTTCGAGCCCCGCTCCCGCGCCAGCGACGAAATCGGCCGCCTCACCAGGCTCGCGCAGAAAGCCCGCCGCGACGGCATCATCTCGCTTGACACCGAGCTGCCCAACATCGCCGATCCATTCACCCGCCGCGCCCTCATGCTCGCCGTCGATGGCACCGAGTCCAGCGAACTGCGCGCCATCATGCAGCTTGAACTCGACGCCACCGCCGAGGCTGAAGACGAGTTGCCGCGCGTCTACGAATCTGCCGGCGGATTCGCTCCCACCATCGGAATCATCGGCGCCGTCCTTGGCCTCATCCAGGTCATGCAGCATCTCGATAAAATTGACGAGGTCGGGCGAGGCATCGCCGTAGCCTTCGTCGCGACCATTTACGGCGTTGGCTTCGCGAATCTCTTTGCCCTGCCCATCGCCGGCAAGCTCCGCCATCGTCTGCGCTTCCGCCAGATCCTCCGCGAACTCACTCTTGAAGGCGTCATCTCCATCCTCGAGGGCATCAACCCCCGCATGTTGGAAGCCAAGCTCAACGGATTCCTCCAGCAGGCCGCCGACAAATCCGCGCCCTCCGCTCAGCCCAGAACCGATGCCCGCGCCAAGGCCCGCGCCTCCGTTCCATCGCGGGGCGCTTCATGAGAAGGCGCAGGCGGCGCGAGGACAACCAGGAGCGATGGATGGTCTCCTATGCCGATTTCATGACCCTCCTCTTCGCCTTCTTCGTCGTCCTCTACTCTTCCTCCCAGGTGGACAAGGCGCGCATGGCCAAGCTCTCCAGCGCCATCACCGCCGGATTCTCCCATCTCGGAGCGGGCGAAGGTCCCGGTGGCGCAATCGTCGTCATGCCCGGAACCGCGCCCGCGCCTCCATCTTCGGCCCTCGAATCCACCGAGACCTCCGAGGCCATCCGCTCT
>Ga0181534_10000092_pt1 | contig 66976 bp, 51 predicted proteins | sample PEATcosm2014_Bin_37_FD_119758 | JGI IMG/M metagenome (GOLD analysis project Ga0181534, IMG submission 119758) | Peatland microbial communities from MTU Mesocosm Facility, Houghton, MI, USA - PEATcosm2014_Bin17_10_metaG | ecosystem: Environmental > Terrestrial > Soil > Wetlands > Peat | place... | reverse complement strand
ATCCCCATCTCGCGCGACTCCGCGATGTACTTCACCACATCCTCGGTCTTGCCCGTAACGGAAGTCAGCAGCGCCGCCATGAACTCCACCGGGTAGTGCGTCTTCAGGTAAGCCGTGTGATAGGCCACCAGCGCATAGGCCGCCGAGTGCGACTTGTTGAAGCCGTATCCCGCAAACTCCGCCATCAGGTCGAAAATGTGCCCGGCCCGCTCCGCTGAAAACTTCCGCTCCGCCGCGCCCTGCATAAAGCGCTCGCGCTGCTTGTCCATCTCCTCAACGTTCTTCTTGCCCATCGCGCGCCGCAGCAGGTCGGCCTCGCCCAGCGAGTAGCCGGCGATGACGTTGGCGATCTGCATCACCTGTTCCTGGTAGACGATTACGCCGAGCGTTTCTTTCAGCAGCCGCTCCAGCTCCGGCAGCATGTAGTCAACCTTCTTGCGTCCCCACTTGCGCTCAATGAAATCATCGATCATGCCGCCCTGAATCGGTCCCGGACGGTACAGCGCGTTCAACGCCGTCAGGTCTTCCACCGTCGTCGGCTGGTAGCGCCGCAGCACGTCCCGCATTCCATCGGATTCAAACTGGAAGACCCCCGAGGTCTGGGCCTTATGGAAGACCTTCTCGAATGTCTCCTTGTCCTCCAGCGAAATCTTCTCCATCACCACGCTTTCGCCGCGCGTCATCTTGATCAGCTTCAGGCAGTCGTCGATGATCGTCAGCGTCGTCAACCCGAGGAAGTCCATCTTCAGCAGGCCCATCTTTTCGACGGCCTTCATATCGTAGGCGGTGACGATTTCGTCGTTCTTCGTCTTGTACAGCGGCACCAGTTCATCCAGCGGCACCGGAGCAATCACCACCGCGCTCGCATGTACGCCGGAGTTCCGCACCATCCCTTCCAGCTTCTTCGCCGTGTCCACCAGGTTGCGGATCTCCGGATCGTTCGTATACACGTCGTGGAACGCCGTCACGTCCGCCATCGCCTTGTCGATCGTCATTCCTGGTGTTCCCGGAATCATCTTGGCGATACGGTCCACCTCGCTGTACGGCATGTCCAGAACACGCCCCGTGTCCTTGATCGCGGCCTTGGCCGCCAGCGTGCCAAAGGTGATGATCTGCGCCACCTGCTCGCGCCCGTACTTTTCGGTCACATAGGTAATGACCTCGCCGCGCCGGTTCATGCAGAAATCCACGTCGATATCGGGCATGGAAATGCGTTCGGGATTCAGGAAGCGCTCAAACAGCAGTTCATTCTGGATCGGATCAATGTCCGTAATCCCCATCGCATAGCCCACCAGTGACCCGGCGGCTGATCCGCGCCCCGGCCCCACCGGAATTCCCTGCTCCTTCGCATAGCGGATAAAGTCCCACACAATCAGGAAATAGCCGGGAAACTTCATCTGCTTGATGATGCCGATCTCGCGGTTCAGGCGCTCTTCGTACTCGCCAAAGCTGTGCCGCAGCTTGCCCAGTTCCTTCAGCTCGCGCAGCAGATTCATCCGCCTCGCCATGCCTTCGCGCGCAATCCGCTCGAAGTAGCTGTCGATCGTCTCGCCCTCCGGCACGTCGAACTTCGGCCACGGATTCTCGATCTTCTCCAGCTTCAGTCGGCAGCGCTCGGCGATTCCAACCGTCCGCCGCAGCACCTGCTCGTATCCCTGGAAGACCTTGCCCATCTCCTCGTAGCTCTTCATGAAGAACTGGTTGGTCTGGAACTTCATCCGGTTCGGATCGTTGATCGACTTGCCCGTCTGGATGCAAACCATCACGTCCTGCGCCCGGCAATCGTCTTCGCAGATGTAGTGGCTGTCGTTCGTCGCCACCATCGGAATGTCCAGATCCTTTTCCAGCCGGAACAGGTCTTTGTGAATCCTCTTCTCCTCTTCCAGTCCCTGGTCCTGTATCTCAAGGAAGAAGTTTCCCCGCCCGAAGATATCCTCCAGCGTCTTCGCCGCCGAGCGCGCCGCCTCATACTTCCCTTCCGTCAACCGCTCCGCAACCTCGCCTTTCAGGCACGCTGACAACCCGATCAACCCCTCCGCATGTTCCGCCAGATAGCGCTTGCTCACTCGCGGCTTGTAATAAAAGCCGTGCAGTGACGCCTCCGAGCAGATCTTCGTCAGGTTTTTGTAGCCGGCTTCGTTCTCGGCCAGCACGATCAGGTGGTTGTAGCTGTCGCCCTGCGGCTCCGCCCGGTGGTCTTCCTTCTTGCAGACGTATAGCTCGCAGCCCAGGATCGGTTTGATCCCGGCCTCTTTCGCGTCGTTGAAGAAATGCACTGCCCCGAAGATGTTGCCGTGGTCCGTCATTGCGACGGCAGGCATCCCAAGTTCCTTGGCGCGCTTGCAAAGCAGCTTGGTGTCGCAGGCGCCGTCCAGCATGGAATAGTCGGTATGAAGATGCAGATGAACGAAATCGGAAGACATGGCTATCGCCGATTGTACCGCTCAGCCGACAAGGAAGCCGAGCGCGCATGAGGAAAACCCGGCCGCTCTACTCGATCCCCCACTTTTCGGCCTTTTCCAGAACTTCCCCTCGCCGATGCCACGGCGACTACTCTCTGACCCCGTACCTAACTTATACATAGCGCGGCAAATCGAGTTACAACGGTTATCGAACCTTTCTGCTCTGCCGCGAATCTAAGTAGTTGATGTTCGAGCTGCGAGATGTCAGGTTTTTCGCTCTAGGGACCAGGAGGTAGATTGATGTTTGTCGATGTGTTCGACATGCTCTTCGGCTGCTGGCACAAGAGGTACAGTTTCCCCATCACCGCAAAACGAAGTAGCGCAAATCACTCCCACGCGGCCGATGTCACGGGAACCTATGTTGTCTGTCTTGATTGCGGCAGGGAGTTTCCGTACGACTGGAACAAAATGAAAGTGCTCTCTCCCGAGCCAGAGCAAACCGAAGCCGCGCCCCTCACGGCTGAACCTATCACCGGATTTGGTAAGGTCGCCTGAACTCGAGCTGGCGCTTCGTGATCATCCCGCCCCGGTTGCGCCAGCGGTACGCCTCCTCTCAGCCCTCCCGGCGTATCTCTACGCAGTAACTCTTTTGACATCCGAACCCCCGCCGCGCGTTGACTGATCCTGCAATCCTTTCCGCACCTGTCGAACGATTCACCAACTTATAACCAAGGCCTTTCCAACGATTAACCACCCGTGCAATCCCTGTCCCGAATCACTCGCAGACGGTACTGCCCGCCGTAACCTCCGGCGGGCAGCGAAAAACGGTCGTTTTTCCTTATTTTGCGTGGTTTCTGCGGGCGTGTGAGCGCAATTCCGCCACGATCTCCTCGGCCGCTTCTGTCGCGCGCGCAAACTCACCCGGCGGAAAGCTGATGGCCCCCACCCGCGCATGTCCTCCGCCGCCGTAGCGCTCGCATATCTTGGCGAGATTGATCATGTTCTCCGCATCCGTCCATGGGTTGGAACCCACGGAAATCTTCACCCGGAAGCTGCTCTTGCTCAGTCCAACGCTGTACACGCTCTCCGGATGCAGGTAGTACGGGATGAACTTGTTGTAGCCCTCCAGGTCGTATCCGGTCACGTCGAAGAAAATCGTCTGGTCTACGCACGCGCTGTGCTTGCGGATAATCTCGATCGAGCGTGTGTGCCGCTCCAGCAGCGGCGGAATCTGCTCGGCGACAAATGGCGTCGCAATAATTTCCTCCAGCGGGCGGTACGCCAGCAGGTCGATCAGCCGCGGAATGAACGTCGGATCCTGATTGGCTTCAATCGTCATGGTGATGCGCATCGCCGGCTCTTTCATGCCGACCGCGGCTTCCGCGCTCGCGTACGATGCGCCGTCCACGATGTCGGCCCAATGCACCAGCTCCGCCACCGGAGCCGTGTCAAAGCCAAAGCGGCTCTGCGCCACCGTCGCCAGGAACTTTGTGCAGGATTTGAAATCGGGATCGAAGAACATCTTGTTGCTCGACTCCCGCTCGAAGTGCTCCGCATCCGCCTCCGTGAGAAACGCGCTCTCGTGGTGATCAAACCACCAGGTCAGCTTCTCCGAGGCAAGATACTTGAAATCGACGATCGCGTTTTCGTCTCCGCTGAAGTCCTCGACATTGAAGAGCGCTCCCGCGCGATGCAGCAGTCCCTGGTATTCGAACTGCGCGTCGCGCCGGATGCGTTCGCGGTAGAAGCGCGTAAACAGCGAGGCCGAGCAGGCTCCGTCAAAACACTTATCGTGGTAAAAGACCTTGATGATCAATGGTTTCCTTTCCAGAAACTCGGGTGCCGCGCTGCACGCCTGCGCCATCCGCGGGTGGGCGGAGAAAGCCCTCAGAAATAATTGTTCCGGGTGGCCGGTGTCAACAACGCCGGCTGAATCTTCGGTCCTCGCATCACCCTTCAGCCCTGCATCAATCCGCGCCGCGTCGGCTTCTTCTTCTGGCACTGGTCGCAGATGCCGTACACCTGGAAGGTATGGCGCGTGGTGGCGTAGTGATGCTTGCGCCCGATGTCCTTCTCCAGCTTCTCGATCTCCTGCGAAAAAAACTCCACCGAACTGCCACACTCCGTGCAAACCATGTGGTGGTGGCTGCGGCGGTTGTACTGATGTTCGTAACGGGTCACGCCGTCGTGGAAAGCCACTTCGCTGGCAAGGCCGCATTCGGCCAGCAGCTTCAGCGTGCGGTACACCGTCGTAAAGCCGATCCGCGGATCGCTGCGCTTCACCAGTTGATGCAACTCCTCGGTCGAGAGGTGGTCGTGGGTTTCCAGAAACGTCCGCAGGATCGCATCGCGCTGTCCGGTGTGTTTCAGTCCGACGCGCTTCAGGTGGCGGTTGAAATTCTCCTCGGCCTCGCGGATCGACTCGTGCGAGAGTTCGATATGGTCATCAACGCGTTTTGGCAGGATAGTCATAGGTAGCAAGCCAACGGAAGAAGGATACCATTGGATGCGCCTTTCTCTTTGGTATTCTAGGGCCTGACTTTCAAAGTGCTGGAGGATTTTGTGGCGCCCGACAAATTTGAAGTGGGCCTGGTACAGATGCGCTGTTCCCCCGATCCGGAGGACAACCTGGAGCGCGCGGTCGCCCATGTCCGCGAGGCGGCGCGCAGCGGCGCGCAGGTGGTCTGCCTGCCCGAACTCTTCCTGACCCAGTATTTCTGCCAGCGCGAAGACACCGCGCTCTTCGATCTGGCCGAGCCAATCCCCGGAGCGAGCACCGCGCGCTTCAGCGCCCTGGCCCGCGAATTGAAGATCGCCATTGAGCTTTCGCTCTTTGAGCGGCGTGCCCCAGGGCTTTACCACAACACCGCCGTCATCCTCGGCAGCGACGGCGAAATCCGCGGCATATATCGCAAGATGCACATCCCCGACGACCCGCTCTATTACGAGAAATACTACTTCACGCCGGGCGACCTCGGCTTCAAGAGCTTTGATCTTGAGCAGGGTTCGGTTGGGACTCTCGTCTGCTGGGACCAGTGGTATCCCGAGGGCGCGCGCCTTACCGCACTTCAGGGAGCCAACGTCATCTTCTATCCCACCGCAATTGGCTGGCACCCCTCGGAAAAAGCCGAGTGGGGCGCGGCGCAATACGATGCATGGGTCACCATCCAGCGTGCCCACGCCATCGCCAACGGAGTCTTCGTCGGGGCGGTCAACCGCGTGGGGCACGAGACCGGGAACATTCGCGGCAACGAGGTGCAGGGCGCGGGGCTGGATTTCTGGGGCGGCTCCTTCCTTGCCGATCCCTTCGGACGCATCATTGCCCGCGCCTCGCACGAGGCGGAAGAGATTCTCATCGGCACCGTGGACGTCAAACTGCAAGAGGAGATTCGCCGCAACTGGCCCTTCCTGCGTGACCGCCGCATCGACGCCTACGGCCCCATTACGCAGAGATTTGGAAAGTAAATGACCCGAAAGACCGCAACAGACTCTCCGGCTGCATTGGGTTACCGCATGCCCGCCGAATGGGAGCCGCAGCGTGCAACCTGGCTGGCGTGGCCCCACAACCGCACCGATTGGCCGGGGAAATTCGCGCCGATTCCCTACGTCTATGCCGAGATTGTGCGCCACCTGGCGCGCGCCGCCGGCGTGGAGTTGATCGTCAACGATTCCAGGGCCGAGGCCGCAGCGCGGACTATATTGACGGATGCAAATGTATTGCCGGCCCTCGCGGATCGCATTGCCTTTCACCAGTGGCCCACCAATCGCGGCTGGCTGCGCGACTCCGGTCCCATCTTTGTAAGAAATAAGGCTGGCGAAGTCGCGCTCACCAACTGGAAGTTCAACGCCTGGGCCAAGTACAAGAATTGGCAGCTCGATAACACGCTCCCCGTGAAAGTAGCAGAGGCGCGCGATTGCCCAGTCTTTGACGCCGTGACAGATAACGCAGGCAGCCCGCGCCAAATGGTCTTGGAGGGCGGCTCGATTGACGTAAACGGGCGCGGCCTGCTGCTGACCACCGAGGAATGCCTGCTCAGTCCCGTGCAGCAGCGCAATCCCGGCATGGCGCGTGAGCAGATTGAAGCCGTGCTGGGCCGTATGCTGGGAGTGAAAAAAGTCCTGTGGCTCGAGCGGGGCATCGTCGGCGATGACACTCACGGCCACGTCGACGACATTGCCCGCTTTGTCGGGCCCCGCACGGTGCTTGCCGCCTACGAGGCCGACCCCACCGACGAGAATCACGCCATCCTCAGCGCGAACCTGAAGCGTCTGAAGAAGATGACAGATGCCGCAGGCAAGCCGCTGGAGATCATCCCACTGCCCATGCCCGCGCCCGTTGTCTTCAAAGGGCAGCGCGTTCCCGCCAGCTATGCCAACTTCTACATCTCCAACCGGACGGTCCTGGTGCCCACCTTCGATGATCCAAACGATCTGAAGGCGCTGAATACGATACAGCGGGCGCTTCCCCGGCACAGCATTGTGCCCATCTATTGCGGGGACTTGATCTGGGGCCTCGGAGCGATCCACTGCATGACCCAGCAGGAACCGCGCGGCTGATCGCATGAATGAAGAAAGCACATCCCGCGACGCATCCCCGGACTCATCCCCAGACGAGCGCTGGATGGAGGAAGCCTTGCGCCTCGCCCATCTCGCCGAGGTCGCTGGCGAGGTTCCAGTCGGCGCGGTCGTGCTTTACGAAGGCCGCATCGTGGGCCGCGGCTGGAACCAGGTCGTCACGCTTAGCGACCCCTGCGCGCACGCGGAAATCCAGGCCCTGCGGGACGCCGCCCGCTCACTGGGCAACTACCGCCTCAGCGGCTGTGAACTCTACGTCACGTTGGAGCCTTGCGCCATGTGCGCCGGAGCGATCGTTCATGCCCGCATCACCCGCCTCGTCTTCGGCGCGCGCGATCCCAAGGCCGGAGCCGTTGGCGGCATCATGCAGGTCATCAATCATCCCCGGCTGAATCACCGGGTTGAAGTCGCCGAGGGAGTTCTGGCAGGACGCTGCATGGAGATTCTGCAGCGGTTTTTCCGCGAGCGCCGAAGCTAGCTTCAGCACAAAAAAACTCCGGAGCCTGTCTTCCGCTAAGTCAGAGGAAAACAGGTCCCGGAGTTCGTATTTCCGCAAACTCCTCCTGCCCTATACCAGATGGGTCAGATAGAAGAGGGCGATGATCACAAACACAGCCGAAGTCTTGATGCAGGTCATGGCAAACACGTCTTTGTACGATTGCCGGTGAGTGAGCCCGGTAACCATCAGCAACGTGATGACTGCGCCATTGTGAGGCATGGTATCCATGCCACCGCTGGCCATGGCAGCCACCCTGTGCAGCACTTCCATCGGAATGCCGTGAGCGGTTGCCGCGGCAATGAACTGGTTGGCCATCGCCGCCAGCGCGATACTCATGCCGCCGGACGCCGAACCGGTTATGCCTGCAAGAATGTTGACGCTTACGGCTTCATTCACCAGCGGGTTGGGGATGTGAGCCAGTGCGTCGCGCACGACGAGGAAGCCCGGCAGAGCAGCGATCACCGCACCGAAGCCGTACTCCGACGCTGTGTTAAGCGAAGCCAGCAACGCGCCTGCGATGGCCGACTTGCTGCCCTCGGCAAACTGCTTCCCGACCCTGCTGAATCCAAAGATGACCACCAACAGAATGCCGATCAGCAGCGCGGTTTCGACCGACCAGATGCCGTTCAGCTTGGTCACATCCTGCACGATTGGCTTGGCGGTGGGGTTCAACATGATCGATGACGAGGCTCCGTACAGGAGCGGAATCACCTTCTTCGTCATCAGCCAGTTTGCGATACCGACGGCAAACAGAGGAGAAATCGCGATCAGCGGATTCACCAATTTGCCGGTGTCTTCGATCACTGTTTCATTGATGTGGCCTGTGCCGTAGCCTTCGCCTGCGACGTTCGCCCTGTGGCGGCACCATTCCAGGTAGGTCATGCCGATGATCAGGATGTAGATCGCTCCCAGCGTGCCAAGAATGGGGGCGGCATAGATGGTGGTGTGGAAGAACGTGGTGGGGATGATGTTCTGAATTTGCGGCGTACCCGGCAGGCAGTCCATGGTGAAGGTGAACGAGCCAAGCGCGATAGTACCCGGAATGAGCCGCTTCGGAATCTTTCCCTGGCGGAACATTTCAGCTGCGAAGGGGTAGACGGCAAAGACGACGACAAACAGTGAAACGCCAAAGTAGGTTAGCAATGCGCAGACGACAACGATCGAGAATATTGCGCTCTTTTCGCCCAATATTCCTATGACCGCTCTAACAATGGACTTGGCGAAGCCGGAAATTTCAATCAGCTTGCCGAAGATAGCGCCCAGCATGAAGGCCGGGAAATAGAGTTTGACGAATACAACCATGCTTTCCATGAAGAGGCCGCTGTAAATTGGCAGCACGGCGCGTGGGCTGGTCAGCAGAACCGCCGCCAGCGCGGCAATCGGCGCAAACAGAATCACGCTGAAGCCGCGGTAGGCCACCAGCATCAGAAAGGCTAACGCTCCAATGCAGATTAGAAACTGAATCATCGGTTTTTCTCCTCGTCCCGGGGTTGCAGTATCGTTCGTTCCTGTTGATCGTTCATTCGTTCGATCAGTGTTTCAGTCCAGCGTACGGAAAGTCGTGCCACCGTGAATTGCTCGTGTACGTCGTGGCGAGCCTGCCTGCGATTGCGTTGCGCGGCCCTTGCGTTGTTGTTTTCGCTCTGGGTACGGCCCGCAATCCGGCATCTGCCGTGGATTTTGTGAAGCTCGCCGCTCGCCCTTTTCTCTCTAGTGCTTGAGATAGGAAGCGATCAACGAGTCCAGTTTTGTGAACAACTCCTGGTTCGATTTACGGGAACAGTCGGCTAGCTTCTCACGAAATTGAGGAATGTTAAAGAGAAACGATTCCACCCGTTCCTTGGTCAACTCTTCCCAGAATTTTCCATACCCCATGCGGTCCAGCCAGAAAGCGTTGAAGATCTGCTCGAACTGGTTTCGAACCGGCACCGCCAGGTATGGCTTTCCAAGTTGAAGCGCTTCCGTCACTAGCGAAAAACCGGCGTTGGCAATGATCGCCTGGGCGTGTACCAGGTCCTCGAAGAAGGTCTCAAAGCCCGGCTTTTTGTACAGGATGTTGCCCTCACGGCCCTCCCGGCCAAAGCCGTAGGCGATAAACTCCGCCCGGACCGAAGCCAGAACCTTGATGAGCGCCGGAGCGGGCGACGTCACGTACACCAGAATCGGCCCCTCCGCGCTCGGCACTGCGTCCTGAAACTGACGGCGCAGGATGGGCGGCACCAGTTCCGAGTTGCGGCGGCGGCCCGGCGCGTCAAAAAACGACGTCACCAGGTAGTGGTTCGCATACGGAGTCATCAGCCGCGTTACCAGCTTGGCGGCCGTGGCGTCCGTGCGGTAGTGGGGGGGCGTTGCCACCGTAAAGTGCGTGAGGATGTGTTGATTGTCGATCGAAATCACCGGGAGTTTGCGCCGCCGTCCGGCACGGCAGGTAAGAGGCTCAAAGTCGGTAATCACCAGTTCGATGCCGCGCGAGTCGATGACGCGCGCGAGTTCCGTGATGCCTCGTGTGGCCTTGCGGGCCTGGAAGAGGTTGCGCGCCAGCGTCCGGTTGTAGCGCACCTGGTTGTTCACGTAGGTAAAGCGGAAGCCGTGGATCTCCAGAACCTCGCAAATATCGCTCAGATTCCGCACTCCCCGGTCAAAGGAAGCCGCAACCACCTGGTGGCCTTCGCTCTGCAAATGAAGGATGACCTCGCGGGAGCGGGTCGAGTGCCCTGCCCCTTCGCCATTGACTCCGTACAGAATGTTGGCCATTGTTTGCACGCAGTATAACCAGCAGAGAGCACCGCGGCAAACATCTTCATCGAAACGCGTGGTAATGTTCCTCTATAGAAGCTGTGCCGGATGGCAGAAGTGCTCGCGGGGGCAAACTCGAATGGAAAATAATGCGCCGCTCTGGGCGGCTGACGATCAGCGCGAACGTCTGCTGGAGCTGACCGCCCCCAGCGGGGACGCGCGCAAGGATCTTCCCCTCCGCCGCGATGTCCGCTCGCTGGGCATTCTACTGGGGCGCGTATTGCAGGAGCAGGCTGGCGGCAGGACCTACGCTCCGGTCGAGCGCTTGCGAACCCTGCTGATCGACCACCGCGACAAGATTTCCCGCGGCGAGTCGGACGAGCCGGGGCTGGAGGCGGCGCACAGCCTGGTCGCAGGCTTCGATGTGTCCACCGCCTACCAGGTCTGCAAGTCCTTCGCGCTTTTCTTCGAGCTTTCCAACATGGCGGAGACCAACCATCGCAAGCGGCGCCGCCGGGCCGGCCAGCTTGGCCAGCAGCCGCCCTTGCCCGGAAGCCTGCTCGGCGTTCTCCAGCGCATCAAGGAGACGGGAACCTCCGCCGAAGATGCGCTCCGGCTCCTGTCCTCCATCCGTGTGGAGCCGGTTTTCACCGCGCACCCTACCGAGATGACTCGCCAGACCATCCTCCGCAAGCGCCGCAGGATTTCCCGCCAGCTTGAATTGCTGGACAGCCTGCCGCTTTCGGATTCCTTTGCCGCCGATTGCGAGGAGAACATCCTCACCGAAATCACCGCCATGTGGCAGACCGATGACGTGCGCCAGAAAAAGCCCACCGTCGCCGACGAAATCCGCACCGGAGCGCGCTACTACCAGCTTTCGCTCTTCGAAACCCTGCCACGGCTCTACGAGGAACTCGCGGCGGCATGGCAGGCTGTCTATGGTCAGGCCCTCGAAGCCCCCAGCATTCCAATCGTCCTCAGCTTCGGCTCGTGGATCGGCGGCGACCGCGACGGCAATCCCTTTGTGACTGCGGCCTCTACCCACGAGGCTTTAGCCTTCGCCCGCGATGTTGCCCTGGAGCACTACATCGCCGAAGCCCGCCTGCTGGCGCGCCGCCTCAGCGTCTCGCGCCACCAGGTGCCCGCACTCGCCGAGCTTGGCATGAGGATCGCCCATTTCCTCAACGAACTCAGCATCCCGTCCGAGTCACAGCGCTCGCCGGAACACGAGTGGTATCGCGCATTCATGCTTCTGATTGCCGCCCGCCTGGAGCGTATGCGCAAGGGCGGCAAGGGCTACGGCTCGGCGGCGGAGTTCGAGGCCGATCTGTTGCTGATCCGCAAGAGCCTCTGCGCCAATGGCGCGGAGCGCCTCGCCCTCCGTATGCTGGACCCGCTGCTGCTCAAGGTCCGCACCTTCGGCTTCCATCTCTACACTCTGGATATTCGCCAGCACGCTAACGTTCACGCCGCCGCCATGCAGGAGCTTGCCGCCAAGAGTGACCCGCGCGCCACCGCCATCGCCCGCGAACTCTCCGCCGCCAGCCAGGCCGTCGCCGACTCGCTGCGCGCCGTCGCCGCCGAGAAAGCCGCAAACGCTGAGTCCATCCAGCGCTACGTGATCAGCGGCGCGGAGCAAAGCGAGGACGTGCTCGCCGTCATTCGACTCGCCTCGCTCTATGGGGTCAAGGTAGAGGGCGGCGGCGGAGACACCGGCCTTATGCCCGTGCCGCTCTTTGAATCCATCGAGGCCTTGCGGCACTCCTCCGATGTGATGCGCGCCCTGTGGACGCATCCCGAGTACCGCTTGCTTCTCGACTCATGGAATGGCTGGCAGGAGGTGATGCTCGGCTATTCTGACAGCAACAAGGACGGCGGCATGTTCACCAGCACCTGGGAGTTGCACAAAGCCCACCACGCCCTCCATCAACTGGCGCGCGAGTGTGGGGTAAAGCTGCGCATCTTCCACGGACGCGGCGGCACCGTGGGGCGAGGGGGCGGCCCCACTCACGCCGCCATCATGGCCCAGCCCGTCGGCGATTTCAGCGGAGAGATTCGCATTACCGAGCAGGGAGAGGTCCTCAACTGGAAGTATCTTGACCCGATGCTCGCCGAGTGGAATCTGGAAGTGATGGTCGCGGCTGCGCTCGGCGCTCTTGCCCGTCCCAACGGCGAGCAACCCGGCGACGAAGAGCAGTGGCGCGAGCCCATGGAGAGCATCTCCGCCATCGCCCTCGCCTACTATCGTCTGCACATCGCCGAGAATCCCGACATCGTGCAGTATTTTGAAGAAGCCACCCCCGTCAATGAGCTGGAGCTGGCGCGCATCGGTTCGCGTCCCGCGCGGCGCAGCGCAGGCCGCTCGCTCAGCGATCTCCGCGCCATCCCCTGGGTCTTCGGCTGGATGCAGAGCCGCCACGCCGTTCCCGCCTGGTTTGGAGTCGGACATGCCCTCCATAGCTACGCCGCGCGCGGTGACTCCGAAGCCCGCGAGTTGCAGCGCATGGCGCGCGAGTTCCCTCTTTTTGTCGAGATGATCCGCAACGTTGAGTTGGCGATGGCCAAGGCCGACCTTTCGATTGCGCGCCTCTACTCCTCCCTGGTGACCGACACCCGGCTCGGCGAGCGCGTCTTTTCCATGCTTTCCGCCGAATTTGAGCGCGCCCGCAAATCCATCCTCTGGCTTACCGGCCAGCAGGAATTGCTCGAGCGCAACCCGGTCCTGCTGCGCTCCATCAGGCTTCGCAATCCTTACGTGGACCCGATGAGTCTGATTCAGGTGGAGCTGTTGCGAAGGAAACGCAGTGGCGAAAGCAGCGAGGATCTCAACTACGCCCTTGGCGCAACCATGAACGGTATTGCTGCCGGTCTGCACAACACCGGCTGATCTCCGTCCGTTGCGCGAAGGAAAAAAGTCCTCCGCCCCCATGCACGGGAGACGGAGGACCGAATGAAGCGGACGACAATTGCATTCCCGCACAGGATGAACACAACAAAACCTGCCGGCTGGCGGGACTCCGCACCGGCAGGAAACCCTTACACTCTCGCCTTCGCCTTGTAGGCGTCCAGCAGTATCTCCACCGGATGCACGGCCTTGATCCCCGTGCCATGTTCAATCTGCATCTGGCAGGTGGCGCACTCGGTTACCACCGCCTGCGGAGCGCTCGCGCGAATCCCAGCAAACAGCTCGCTGCCAACCTCCATGGAGACCGGGTACTTCTCTTCCTTGAAGCCGTAGGTTCCAGACATTCCGCAGCACCCGGCGTTGAGGTCTTCAATCTCCACCCCTGGAATCTGTTGCAGCAGGTTGTACCATGGCCGTCCGATGCCCTGCGACTTCTGATGGCACGGCGCATGGTAGGCGAGCTTCCTGTTGCCGGAGGCCACCGCAAACTGCGTGTTGAACTTGCCCTCGTCCTGCTGCGCCACAAGTAATTCCGCAAGATCGTAGGTGTTGGCCGCAATCCTGTTTGCCTTCGCCGCAAGCCCTGCGTCGCCTTCCAGCATGTTGGCGAATCCCGTCTTGATCATGTGTCCGCAACTGGAGCACGCGGTAACGATCCGCGCCCCCGCATCGACTGCGCCGATCATGCTGTTTACATTTTCCTCGGCGCGCCTGCGGGCCTCCGCCGGATCGCCGTTTGCCAGCGAAGGCACGCCACAGCAGCCGCTGTTGGCAACCTCCGGTTTGAATCCGTTCAACTGCAACAACTGGAGAACGTGGCAGCCCAGCTCCGGCTGGTTGTACTTGATAAAGCAGCCGGGGAAGAAGACCACGCGCTCGCCCTTCTGCGCCGTTACAACCGCTGGAGCCTTCAACGCAGCATCGCTGTACGCGGGAAACTTCCGCTCAGGAGTAATCTTCATGAACGCTGACATCAGCAGCCGGACGGGCTTCAATCCCAGCGCAAAGTTGCCAATCCCCGGCGCTACGGTCAGCAGCTTGCCCAGCAATCCCGGACGCGCGAACCACCAATCGCGCATCTTGCGGATCGGAGTTTTCTGGTGTGTGGACTTGGCACGCGCAATCAGCTCTGAAACATTCACCTCATTCGGGCAGGCCAGGTCGCAGCGATGGCAGCCCAGGCAGTACTCCACCCACTCCGTATCGCACTCAATCCCCTCGCGCCGCATCCTCTCCAGTTCAGGACCAAGGCGCTTCGGGCCAGGGTACGCCGGATGCGCCGTGACCACCGGACAGGCGGTGTTGCAGTCCGAGCACTTCAAACAGTTGTCGAGTGACACGTCATCCTTGCGCATATTGAACTCCTGCTCCCGCCGCGAGCATTCCGACGGCATATCCCGTAAGAATCGCCATCGCATTGCCGCCGCGCGCGCTGTTGCCGCGCAGAATCGCCCCCGCCGCATACATGTTGTCCGCAATCAGCGCGCCTGCCGAATCCACCGGACGCAGGTCGCTGTTCACCCCGAATGACGGCGTGCCAAGCAGCTTTCCTGAGAACGGCCCGGTGGCAAGAATCAGCGTCTCGGAGGACAGCCGCAGCGGCCGTGCCGGAGTGTCCAGCAGAATACCCGTGCAATGCGTCTTCTCCACTTCCAGCTTCTGAATCGGAAACCCCGTGAAGAACTCCACTCCAGCTCTCCGCAGCCGCGCCTCCAGCCGGTTGAAGAGCCTCATCCCTGGAATCGAGGGCGGAAGCGTGGGCAGTTCGCACAGCAGGCAGCCCAACTCTTTCTCCAGTCCTTCGATCTCCTCCTGCCCTGACTTCAGTCCGAGAATTCCCGGCAGGATGATCAGGCTCGCCTTTGCCGCAATCGGCTTCAGCGCGTCGCGCAGTTCCTTGCGGAACTTCGGATCGCGGTCAAAGCGGTTGCCGAACTGCAGTGTTCCCGCGACCGTTCCCTCCTCGGTTGAAAGCTCGATCTCGCGCGCAACGTATGTCGAGCCGCGTCCGAGTTTCCCCGCGTGATACACCAGCCGCTCGGCGACAAAATTACAATCGAAGGAGGACAGCCCCTTGATCCCGACCACGGCCACCTGCGCCGCCGCCTCCGGGTCTCCATTCCACATGTAGAACGGAGCCAGCGAGACCGTCTGGAAGCTGCCGAGAATCGTCGGAATATGGCGCGTCTCGTCCAGACCGCCGCGGAATCCGCACCCTGCAAGCTCCGTAAGATTGCGGAAGAACCCCATGGCCTCTTCCAGTGAGGGCGTCCCGCGATCCATGTTCTGCACTTCGACGCATCCCGCGCCGAGCACAAACGAGCCAGGCCCCGTGCTTACCAGCGCCACTCGAAGTCCGCGCCCTGCCGCTGCCGCCGCGCTCGTGATTCCCGCAATGCCCGCGCCGGCGACGATAAGATCGAAATGATTGCTACGCACCTTCCTCACCTGCCTTCTTTTCGTGGAAGTTGTAGGCAACGCCGAACAGGTCGTGGCTCAGGTAGAGCTGCTCAACCTGTTTACCCTGGTTGATCCAGGACTGTCCCTTCCACCGCTCGTCAAGATAGCGTTCAAACTGCTCCGAGGCCTCAGCGGCGTTCCAGCGATGCGTCTGGAATCCGGCCAGCATCGCCTTGTATCCGCAGAACGTCCCCTGGCACGGGCCAAAGCCCAGCCGCGTGCGGCGTCCCACGTCGGCAATCGTCTTGGCGGGGATGGAGGTGCCCGTCCCGAGGACGTACTCCAACTCGGCGCGCGTCACCAGTTCGCATTCGCAAACCACCTCCGCCAGCTCCGGTCTCGCCTCAATAGCGCTCACGATCTGGGCCAGCTTCGGCCCCAGCCGCTTGTCCGCCTTTTCAACCACCGGCAGCGGAAGCAGTTTGTGAGCCTTGCGCAGCGCCTCGTCGTCATGCGCCTGGCGCAGCAGAACCTCGTGCGTTGTGCAGGGCACGGCCACTCCCAGCTTCTCTGCCACAAGGTTGACCGTCGCCTGCGCCATCAGCCGGTAGGTCGTCAGCTTCCCGCCCACAATGGAGATGAATCCCTTCACGCTGTTGAGCGCCTCGTGGTCCAGCAAGGCAAAGCCGCGGCTGATCTCGCGTCCGCCCGCGCCGCTTGCGCTCTTCGGCACATACAGCGGACGAACTCCCGAGAAGATGCGTAGCACGCGGGCATCCGCCAGCGCCGGAACCAGCTCGGCTCCCAGGTCGATTAGATGTTGAATCTCTTCCTGCGAAACCGTCAGTCCCTCCGGCCCCGGCACGGTGATCGAACTCGTCCCCAGAATGCACACCGGCCCCGCGGGCACCAGGATGTCCGCATCGCCCGGCTTCCGGCAGCGGTTGATGACCCGCGACGACAGCCGGTGATTCAGAATCAGCAGAGTCCCTTTGTCGCAACGCAGCGGAACTTCCACCCCGGCCAGTTCGGCGACTTTTTCCGCCCAGCCTCCGGCGGCGTTAACTACCATCTCGCAGCCGATGTAGCCTTCCTCGCCCGTTAGCGTGTCCCGGTAGCGAACGCCTTTCACGCTGCCGCCCGCGATGTCGATTGCCTTCACCTCGCAGTACGTCTTGAACTGCGCCCCGCGCGCCACCGCCGATTCAATGTTTGACAGCGTGAGTTGGAAGACGTCCACATGTGCATCCGGGCAGGTAAACGCTCCCAGGATGTCCTCTGGCAGATTCGGCTCCATCGCAAGCGCCTCGTCTCTGGAGAGACGGCTGCTGGGAAGTCCAATCTTCAAACACGATTCGAACCACTGCTCAAAGAATGCCGGATCGTCCTGGCGGCACTGCACAAACAAACCGCCCGTGTCGTGTACGCAATGCGGCGCAATGTACTTGATGATCTTGTTTTCCGAAACGCACTCCTTGGCAGCCTCGGCGTCTTTCACCACGTACCGGCCGCCGGAGTGCAACAGACCATGGCAGCGCCCCGTTGCGCCATTGGCCAGGTCCCTCTGTTCCAGCAGAATGGCCGGGATTCCGCGTAGCGCCAGGTCCCACAGAATGCCTGCCCCGGTTGCGCCCCCGCCGATGATTACCACCTGCGTTTTTTCCATGACTTCCCCTCTGCAATCAAAGCTGCTGGATTCATGCCCTTGCGCGAATGGCCCGCCTGCGGCGCATTCCTTGCTGGCTGAACGAACGCTGATGGAGAAGGCGAAGCGGCTCTCGAAAGCAGGAGGCGTATCTTGGCGGCACGCGATACGGCTTATGCCTTGGAGAGAGAACCTTGATGATGCCGGCGGGAGTCTGTGCTTGGGATTACGCTCTGGAGTGGAACACCGCTCGCGTCGAGCGGACTGCATCGCAGGGCGCTGATCGCAAGCTGGACAGACTCACATCCAGGGCGCCTTCGGCGCTCCCCGGAATCAATCTCTCTAGCAGCATTCAGTCACCCGCACGTGCTGTCTCATTCGCTCTTCACGTAGCGGCGTGGGAAAATCCAACCGCACAAAGATTGACCCCGCCGCCGATAAAAGTCAATCGAATAATCACCAAGGAGAAGTTGCTTTTCCCGGTGCCTTTCCACCCTATCTGCGGAAAATCTTTTGCCCCTTCGGCAACCCTTCGCGCCCATTCGTACAAGCGCGGGGAATCCTCCAGCCGTCTCCGGCCATCTACCATTCCGGCAGCGTCGGACGTCACTACGATTTCCAAATCTGCTATTTCACTGGCGCTCGTTTCGTATATACTCCACGACGGAGTGCGCTGGTTTCAAGGTTGGGCCGCATTTCTCCGTGGTTCAGCCCCGGCGCTGCATTGTGCAGGCATCTGCACTGGGCTCCTCGCGGTGCGATACACGGAGGATTACATGTCGACTTTTGCGCGAACGCAATTGCAGAATTCACTCAAAGCCGACCCTGCTTCCCTCGGCTCCACGGCGGCGCGCAAGGAGCTTTACCCCTTGCGCCACCTGCTGCTTGAAACCCCCATCATTCCGGCCATTCGCCACCCGGAGCATCTCGACCTCGCCCTCAGAGCCCATGGGAAAGTGATCTATTTCCTCTGCGGCGACCCTGAGAATATCGTGGACTTATTGCAGCGATCTTTGGATGGCGGCAAACTGCCCATCGTCAACATGGATCTCCTCAGCGGCTTCTCGCGCGACTCCAGTGCCCTCTCCTATTTGCAGAAGCGCGGCCTGCGCGGCATCATCTCCACCCACCACGAGTCCTTCCGCCAAGCCCACGCGCTCGGAATGTACGTGATCCAGAGAACGTTCCTGCTTGACCGCGGAGCCATGGATAGCATCGCCAACCAGTTGAAGAGTACCGTTGCCGACGCCCTCGAAGTCCTGCCGGCCATCGCCGCGCCTCGGCTCGTCGAATCCATCCGCACCCTGCGACCCGAGATGCCCCTCGTCGGCGGAGGTCTCATCCAATCCATGCGTGAGATCGAGGACCTGCTCCACCAGGGCCTGACTTCTGTCTCTGTCAGCAATACCCAGCTGTGGGTTCCCTAGTCCTGCTGCATCTGCTGTACAGAACGTGCTGCACCGGATTTGCTGCCCTTGGAATTGGGATCGCTTCGTCGTAGCATCTCGCGCGCGCGGCGCACGAACTCCGCACTGCCGCGCGTCGAGAAACTCTCGCGGCGTTGCTTTTCGCCGGTCGTTACCTCATAATTTTATGGAAGCTTCGCTCCTGGATGGCTTGACTTGCTCAACCTGCCCAACTCGATCACCTTAAGCAGAATTGCCTGTATCCCATTCCTGATATGGGTGCTCTCCAGCAGCATCTTCCACCCCGGCGAGCAGGAGTTGATCGCCGCCGGAATCTTTATCCTGGCTTCCATCACCGATGGCCTTGATGGCTACCTCGCCCGCAAGCACGGCCAGATCAGCAGCGTTGGAATTCTCCTTGATCCCATGGCCGACAAACTCCTGGTCGCCGCCGGACTCATCATCCTTGTACGCTTCACTCCCAACCTCATGCCGCCGTGGATCGTCATTCTTGTGCTCGGGCGTGAATTCCTCATTACCGGCCTGCGCAGCGTAGCTGCCACAGAGGGCTTCGCCATTCAGGCGCGCGACCTTGGCAAACTCAAAATGGTCCTGCAGATTGTCGCGGTCGTCGCCGCCATTCTCGCGCACCGCTGGTACGAGTGGAACTTCTTCGGCTTCATCCTCGGAGTCGAGTTGATCGCCCGCATCTCCATCTGGTTCATGCTTGTGGTTACGCTGCTCTCGGCGGTTGATTACTTCATCGCGTTCTGGGATCGCGTCGATCGTTCAGCGCGCAGCCACCAGCCGGCCGTACTCCCCGTCAAACCGGCCGCCGCCCGCACAAATCCAACTGCCTGAAGCCAGCACGGCGCTCGCAACAACAGATGATCGCACTCCCTCTTGAGGGCTGTGCCTCGCAGGGTATCAGCCTGGCCGTCAGCTTCAGGCACACTCCCGGCACGTAGCAGTCCCTACAGCCGGGCTTGCGGAGAAAATGACGCCCGTCATTTCCCGTGCGTCGCTCCGATCACTTCCCGAACCTTTTGTCCCAGTGTGGCAAGGCTGAAAGGCTTTTGCAGGAATGCCAATGCCGCTCCGCGAATGCCGTGCCGCACCACGGCGTCATCGGTATACCCTGACATGTAAATTGTTTTCAACTCCGGACGTATCTCTCGTAACGTCTGCGAAAGCTGTCTTCCGCTCATCTTCGGCATCACCACGTCGGTTACCAGAACGTCGATGGCTCCGTCATGGGCGTTGGCCACGGCCAGCGCTTGCTGGCCGCCGTCTGCCGCAATCACGTCGTATCCCAGGCTCGTCAGGAAGTCGCAAACCAGCGTCCGGAGCGCCCCTTCATCCTCGACAACCAGGATGGTCTCGCTCCCGCGCTGGATCTCGTCAACATGCGACGCTGCGATCGGCGCCAGCGCCTGCTTCACTCTTGGCAGGTAAATCGAAAACGTCGTGCCGTTTCCCTTCTCACTATCGCACCACACATAGCCGTTGCTTTGCTTCACAATCCCGTAGACCGTGGAAAGCCCTAGTCCTGTCCCGCCGCCAACCTCTTTCGTGGTGAAGAACGGCTCAAAGACGTGTTTCTGGATTTCTTCGCTCATGCCCTCACCGGTGTCGGTGACGGACAACATCACGTATTCCCCCGGCACCATGCACGCATGTCTGGACGCTACGTCCGCTCCCACCGAAACATTGCGCGTAACCAGAACCAGCTCGCCCCCCTGGGGCATTGCGTCCCGGGCATTGACGCACAAGTTCATCAGCACCTGAAACATCTGGTCGGAGTCGGCCTCAATTGCCCACAGCGCCTCCGAAGCGTTCACCTTCACCTCGATGTCTTCTCCAATCAGCCGCTCCAGCATCTTCACGCATTCATCCAGCAGGAGATTCAGGTCGAGCACAACCGGCGCCAGCATCTGCTTTCTGCTGAACGCCAGCATCTGTCCCGTCAGCCCAGCCGCGCGGTCCGCGCTCTTCAGTACCTCCCTGGCATATCGTTGCAGGCGCTCATCGCCTTGAAGACCCTCCTGCAGCATCTCTGAATAGCTCCGGATCACCATTAGGAGATTATTGAAGTCATGGGCAATGCCGCCGGCCAGCCGTCCGATCGCTTCCATCTTCTGTGCCTGGAGCAACTGCTCTTCAAGAGCCCGCACTTCCTGCTCTGATCGCTTGCGCTCCGTCACGTCTCGCAGGAAGCAAACGAACTGTTCTCCCTGCAAAGTAACGCTGGTTTCAATATCAATAATTCCGCCATCCTTGCGGCGGTGGCGCGTCTCAAAACGATCTGAGTGGTGAGTTTTGATCTGATGCATGTGCCTCGCAATTTCCGCTTCGGATTCCATGCACTCCAGGTCTCGAAGACTCAATTGCAGAAGTTCCTCACGCTTGTAGCCGGACATGGTGCAGTAAGAGTCGTTGACTTCCAGAATCCTGCCTTGCATGTCCGTCAGGTAATAGCCGTCCAGCGCCCCACGCAAGATGGCCCACCGGGCCGCTTCGCTGTTCTTGCGTTCGGTGACGTCCGAGAATATTCCGTCCGCGTAGAAAGCACCGCCTTCCTCGTGAGTGCTGATCGCCCGGTCGTAGATCCAGATCCAGCGTTCGTCACGGCGTTTGAATCGGTACTCCAGGTCGAATGAGGGACCCTCGTCAAAGAGTCTCTGGAAGGCTTCATGCACACGCTGAGAGTCCTCCGGATGTATCCTCCCCAGCCAGAACTCTGCGCCTCCTTCGCACACTTCCTTCGACGTGTAGCCCGTGACCCTCTCCACGTTAGGACTGATGTAGATCGTCTCTCCGCTTGCTGCCGCGGTCCACGTCACGTCGGGGAGGTTCGCCAGCAGTGCCCGCAGCCGCTCCTCGCTCTTCTGCAGATGTTGCTCGGACTTGACCAGCGCGGAGGTCCTGAGCGCAACCATCGCCTCCAGTTCCCTGTTGAGCCTGTTGACCCTCTTCAGCGATAGGTAGATAAGAACGGAGCTGACAAACACAAACAGGAGGCCCTTGGCGATGCTCCACCGCGTGGCTGCCGCGGGGCTCAGCGGGAGCTGATTCAAAACTTTGTCGGTGAATACGATCCAGAAACAAGATCCAGCACAGTAAAGAACACAGAGGGCGAGAGGCGAGGATGAAGAAGAAAAGCGCAACTGTCGTTTCATGTCGCCACACTCGGGCAGTTCGCATCACTCTCAAACGCAGCGAACGTGCCGGTCTCAAAGTGCTAGCTTAACCGAATCAGGACCGAAGAACACCAGATTCTTGCCAACGCTTCCAGTAACTTAGGTATCGGGACGGTATCGGGACGAGGGGTTGATTTCGGGTATGAAACGGCTCCCCTTGTAGGCCAAGCTGTTGCACTCTCTCTTTGCCAGGCCACACCCCAGCGGAAACGCAGCAGCCGTTCCTGCCATCATTGCCGGAGCCAATCTGGCCTATGCCGATGCGGCAAAGAGCGCCACCATCCTGGTCGCCGCCTCGGTGGTGATTACGGCCATTCTCGTACCTCTCGTGACTGCCTTCGTCGACAATAAGTTTGGTAGTCCCGAGTAGCTTGAGACAAAAGATGTAAAGTTGAAGCTGGCGCAATCATTGGTCGGCGCGCCGCACTAACGGCCTCGCTGCTGGATCGCACTGCGGCGGGAGAGAGGATGGCGTGACTGCCCTCTCTTCCCGCAGATAGCATTTTGGCAACCAGATCGGATGCACTTCGTCCACCTTTCACCTTGGTCGCAAGGACCGGCGTGAGATGGGTATTCGCGTTCGCGCGTGGGAGAAACTTTGATGGACAACACAGTTGAAATTCTGTTCGGACGTAAGCAGTTGGCGGTTTCCCTGCCCAAAGACGCGCAGGCCACGGTGATTCGCAAGGTCTCGCTCCCGAAGCTGCCGGATCAAAATCAGGCGGTTCGCCACGCCCTCGATCACCCGATTTCCGCCAAGCCTTTCAGTGAACTGGCCAGGGGCCGCAAGAGCGCCTGCATCTTGATTTGCGACATCACCCGGCCGGTGCCGAACAAACTCTTCCTCCGCCCCATGATCGAGGATCTTCTCAACGCCGGAATGCCTGCCGAAAACATTCGCGTGCTGGTTGCCACCGGATTGCACCGCGCCAATGAGGGTGCTGAACTTGAAGAACTGGTAGGCGATCCCTGGGTACTGAAGACCGTGCGCGTGGAAAACCACTTCGCCCGCAATGACGCCGACCATGTGGACCTGGGGCGCACCGCGCGTGGCACACCCGTCAAGATTGACCGTCGTTTCGTCGATGCCGATCTTCGCGTGGTCACCGGATTGGTTGAGCCGCACTTCATGGCCGGATGGTCGGGAGGACGCAAGGTGATCGCTCCCGGCGTTGCTCATCAGGAAACCATTCGCACCTTCCACTCCGCCCTATTCATGGAACACCCCCTGGCAACCCAGTGCAATCTCAATGGCAATCCGCTGCACGAAGAGCAGCTCGCAATCGTCAAGCTGATCGGCGAAGTCTATGCCATGAACACCGTGCTCGACGAAGATCGCGACCTGGTTCACGTCAACTTCGGCGAAGTCACGGCCAGCCATCTGGAAGCCGTCGATTTCATCACCTCCGCAACCGCCGTGCCCGTCGCGCGCCGCTTCCACACCGTGCTCACTTCTTCCGCAGGCTACCCGCTGGATAAGACCTACTATCAGACGGTCAAGGGAATGGTCACTCCCATGGACATTCTGGAGCCGGGCGGTACGCTCATCATTGCCTCGGAATGTTCCGAAGGCTTCGGCTCGCCGGAGTTTCGCACCTCGCAGGAGAAGCTCGTGGAAATCGGGCCAGACCGTTTCCTCGATATGCTGAAGGCGAAGACCTTTGCCGAGATCGACGAATGGCAGACCGAGATGCAGTTAAAGCCCATGCGCCTCGGCCACATTCAGCTCTACACCACGGGACTGAACGGTGAAGAGCGCCGCATCACCGGCGTCGAACTGATCGACTCCGTCGAAGACGCCGTGCGCCAGAGCGTGGAAGAGCATGGCGACCTTGCCGTGGCGGTCATTCCCGAGGGGCCTTATGTCATCCCTGTTTTCGCCCGGGATTGAGCGGCACAGGCGCTCGCGCGAAAGGAATTCGACGGCCCGCGGGGAACTCGTGTGCGCGCACCTCCGTGGACCACGGAACCGCTTTCGATATTGCGGGACGGGCAAGGCCGATGAGCGAAGCTTGCTGAAGCCTTTGAGTTGGCCCCCAAAGAGCGGCCCTGAGCGCGAGTGAGAGCCTTCCGGCTCCGGCTCGACACGCCCGCGCGCCCTGTTTAGCATGGTCGGTTGAGCCGGAATCGTCGCGGAGGGCTGCCAATGCGCAAACTATCCTGTTCGCATCATCCTGCGGTCTCAATTCATTTTGTCTCTCGTCTGATCGTCGCCTTCTGTGCCGTCGCACTTTCCCTCTCTACTGCCGCCGGGCAGAGCAGCGGCGGAGCGCTTTCCCAACCAGCCGCCCAACAGGAAGAGAAGCATCCACAGCTCTCCGCCGCGCACGCTGCGTCTGAAGACGCCATGCGCATCACGGATGCGACCGCTCCTGCCCGTTACCAGCCCGCTCCATACGTCAGGATTACCCATCCCGAGTGGAGCAGGAACGCCGTCATCTATCAGATCAACACGCGGCAGTTCTCCCCCGAGGGCACGCTGCGCGCCGCCGAAAAACAACTCCCGCGCCTCAAGGAGTTCGGCGCTGACATCATCTGGCTGATGCCCGTGAACCCGATCGGCAAAAAGAATCGCAAGGGCACGCTCGGCAGTCCGTATTCCGTCGCGGACTACTTCGCCGTCAATCCCGACCTCGGCACCCTCGATGATCTCAAGTCCTTCGTTGCCACCGCCCACAAACTCGGCATGCACGTCATTCTTGACTGGGTGGCCAACCACACGGCATGGGACAACCCGCTCGTCACCCAGCATCCGGAGTGGTATCTGCGCGACTGGAAGGGCGACCTCACCCCCACTCCGTGGTGGGACTGGAGTGACATCATCAACCTCGACTACCGTCACCCGGGGCTGCGCCAGTACATGACCGAGGCGCTCAAATACTGGGTGCGCGAGGCCGGCGTGGATGGCTACCGCTGTGACGTCGCAGGCTTCGTTCCTCTCGACTTCTGGAACAACGCCCGCAAGGAGCTCGACGCCATCAAGCCCGTCTTCATGCTCGCCGAGTGGGAGGACCGCGACCTGCACGCCGATGCCTTTGACATGACCTACGCCTGGAGCTGGCACAACGCCATGCGCGACATCGCCACCGGAGGCGCCAAAGATCTCGGCGGCCTCTTCCAGTACTACTCATCGAACGAGAGCGCATACCCTCCCGACGCCATGCGGATGACTTACACAACTAACCACGATGCCAACGCCTGGGAAGGAACCGAATTTGAAAAGTTCGGCAACGGCGTCGAGGCCGTCATCGTGCTCTCCATGACCGGCGAGGGCATGCCTCTCATCTACAACGGGCAGGAGGCAGGAAACGCCCGGCGCCTGGCCTTCTTCGAACGCGACCCGATCATCTGGAAGCCGCACCCGAATGGCGAACTCTACCACCGGCTCATATTGTTGAAGAAACAGAACACGGCGCTCTGGAACGCCCACTGGGGCGCGCGCATGGTCGCCGTGCCCAACAGCGCGCCGGAGAAGGTGCTGAGCTTTGTGCGCCGTAATGATCGCGATAAGGTCTTCGTCGTGATCAACTTTTCCGCCGAACCAAAGACAGTCACCTTCAAGGACGCGCTTTACCACGGTGCTTACACCGAGTTCTTCTCCAGGCTGCCCGTCGAACTCGACGCCTCCAGCCGCCTCACCCTCGCGCCCTGGGCATACAAAGTATTCGTGAAGTAACTCTCCCGCCGCCAACAGCAAAAGGGAGCCTATTGGCTCCCTACCTTGTTGATTCTATTAGATATTCTGGCGGAGAGGGAGGGATTTGAACCCCCGGTGGAGTTACCCCCACGTCTGATTTCGAGTCAGGTGCATTCAGCCACTCTGCCACCTCTCCGCGGTGCAGAACGAGCAAGTGCTCGCCTTGCGAGTGTAACAAACTACTCGCCTCTCCGTCATCTGCTCTCTGTGGATACCGCCGCCTCCGCCTCACACCACAAAGTACTTCGCCGCCGGATGATGCACCACAATCGCCGAAGTGCTCTGCTCCGGCTCCAGCAGATACGTTGACGTCAGCCGCACCCCAATATTCGTCTCGGGAGCAAGCAGCGCGAACAGCTTCGTCTGATCCTCCATGTGCGGGCACGCAGGATACCCAAAGCTGTAACGCGAGCCCCGGTATTTCTGGTGGAACAGATCTCCAATCCGCTTCGAATCCTCATGCCCAATCTGCAATTGCTGCCGTATTCTCCTGTGCAGATACTCCGCCAGCGCCTCTGCGGTCTCCACCGAAAGCCCGTGCAGATACAGGTAGCGCGTGTACTCGCCGCGCTCAAACAGCTTCTGCGTCTCCTGGCTCGCCCGCTCCCCAATCGTCACCACTGAGAGCGCGATCACGTCCGCCCGTCCGCTCGCGTGCGGCAGGAAGTAATCCGAGATACTCAACCGTCTTCCCTCCGCCTGCCTCGGGAAGGTAAACCGCAGCAGCTCCGGCAACTCGGCCGGGAGCGGCCCGCCTGCCTTCAGCGTCCCCGCCTCAAAGCTCGGACTCGCTTCGCGGAAGCTCTCCAGCGTCACTCCCTGCGCGGGAGCATAAACAATCAGGTCGTTGCCCTTTGACTGGCATGGGAAGTACCCATACACAACCTTCGGATCGAACCACTCGCCGTCAATTGCGTCCTGCTCCAGCGCCGCCAGGATCGGCTTGTACTTCTCTTCCACCAGCCGTGCATAGTCCTCCTGCGATGCCGTCTTCAGTTGCCACTGGTTCTTGAACAGCGCCGTCGGATTGATGTACTCAAACAGCGTCTTCAACTCGAAGTTCGCTGCCCGCTCCACCCGCACGCCCCAGAACGGTGGCTGCGGAATCTCAGCCTCCGCAATCGCATCGCGTGGAGCCTCCGGCAGTGAGGCATCCGCCACGGCCTTCACGCGCGCCATCTCCCGCACAACCGAGCCCGCCGAGATCGTCGCCTCGCGCTCTGCTCCGCTCAACTTCTCCATCGCGTGCAGCCCCGCAAACGCATCCTCCGCGTAGAACACCGCCGACGAATACTCTCGCCGCAGATCGTCCTCCACAAACTTCCGCGTCAGCGCCGCCCCGCCGCATATCACCGGATGCCGCAGCCCGCGCAGCTCAAGATCCTGTATGACGTACTTCATCTCCAGCGTCGATTTCACCAGCAACCCGCTCAGTCCAATCGCGTCGGCCTTGTGCTCCTGCGCCGCGTGAATAATGGTCTCCGCCGCCTGCTTGATGCCCAGATTCACAACCTTGTAGCCGTTGTTCGTCAGGATGATGTCCACCAGGTTTTTCCCGATGTCGTGTACATCGCCCTTCACCGTGGCCAGCACCATCGTTCCCTTCTGCGAGCCTTCTTTCTTCTCCATCTTCGGCTCCAGATGCGCCACCGCTGCCTTCATCACCCCCGCCGAATCCAGCACCGACGGAAGCTGCATCTTGCGCGCCCCAAACAGGTCGCCCACCGTCCGCATCGCATCCAGCAGAATCGTGTTGATAATCTCCAGCGGCGTGTACGTCTCCAGCGCCGTCTCCAGAATCTGCTCAATCGGCTGCCGCGTCGCGCCTTCGCCCACGCCCTTCTCGCCCTGGATGATGCAGTACTTCAGCTTGTCTTCCACCGCCAGCGATTCCGCGTGCACCGTCTGCACAATCTCCTGCTTGCCCTTCATCGCCGCAAAGTGCGCCATGTAGTTCTGCAGAGGATCGCCCGCGCTCCGCTCCCCGTAAATCAGCTTCAGCGCCAGCGCCACCTCGGCCTCGGGAATCTTGTACAGCGGATAAATTTTCGTGTAGTTCACAATGGCCATGTCCAGTCCATGGTCCACCGCCTCGTGCATAAAGACCGAGTTCAGCACCCGCCGCGCGTATGCGTTCAACCCAAACGATATATTCGAGACGCCAAGTATCGTTTTGCACTCCGGCAGCGCTTTCTTGATGCCCTCTACCGCCTTCAGTGTCTCCACGCCCGCCGAGCGGTAATCCTCCTGCCCCGTCGAAATCGGCAGCGTCAGCGCGTCAAAGATCAAATCCTGCGGACGAATCCCGTACTTATGCACCGCCAGGTCGAAGATGCGCCTTGCAACCGCAATCTTCTTCTCTGCCGTCAGCGCCATTCCCTCTTCGTCAATCGTCAGCGCAATCACCGCCGCCCCGTAGCGCTTCGCCATCGGCAGCACCCGCCCGCTGCGCTTTTCTCCATCTTCCAGGTTGATCGAGTTGATGATCGCCTTGCCCGGCGTGCGCTTCAGCGCCTCTTCCAGAACCTCGGCCTCCGTCGTGTCAATCAGCACCGGCGCCGGAACCCGCGTCGCAATCTTCTCCAGCACGTTGCTCATGTACGCTTTTTCGTCTTCGCCCACCACCGCGCAGCACAGGTCCAGCATGTGCGAGCCGTCGTTCACCAGCTTTTTCGCCAGCGTCAGGATGCCGTCGTAGTCCCCTGCCCGCACCATGTTGCGGAAGCTATCCATCCGCGTCGTGGTGTTCATCTCTTCGGCCACAATCAGCGGCTTCGGCTCCAGGTCCAGTGGCACCGTCGTGTACGCGCTGGAGGCCGCCGCCGTTGCCTTTACATTCCGCGCCGCCGGAGTCGCACCGCCCACCGCCTCCACCACGGCCTTCAGGTGCTCCGGAGTCGTCCCGCAGCATCCGCCCACAATTCGCACTCCGTAGTCCTCTACAAAGTGCTTGTGATAGGCGCCCATCTCTTCCGGCTTCAGCAGGTAAACTGCGTGTCCGCCAACATTCTGCGGCAGCCCCGCATTCGGCAGCACGGAAACATGCTTCGTCGAGTTCAGCGCCAGGTAGCGCACCGCGTCGTTCATCTCCAGCGGCCCGGTCGCGCAGTTCAATCCAATCGCATCCACGTCGAAGACTTCCAGCGCCGTCAGTGCCGCGCCAATCTCCGTCCCCAGCAGCATCGTGCCGGTCGATTCCAGCGTTACCTGCACCTGCACCGGAACCCGTTTTCCAACCTTCTTCATCGCGTCAAAGCATGCCGCCACCGCGCACTTCGCCTGCAGAATATCCTGGCAGGTCTCCACCAGCAGCACGTCCACGCCGCCTTCAATCAGCGCTTCCGCCTGCTCCACAAACGCCGCCAGCATCGCGTCCCACGTAATGTGCCCCAGTGAAGGCAGCTTCGTCGTCGGTCCAATCGAGCCCGCCACAAAGCGCGGCCGTCCCGGCGTCGAGAACTGCAACGCCACTTCCCTTGCCACCTTGCAGGCCGCCAGATTCAGCTCCCGCGTGCGCTCTTCCAGCCCATACTCGGCCAACACAATTCGCGTCGAGCCAAAGGTATCGGTCTCCACCACATCGCAGCCTACGCCGTAGAACGCCGCATGAATGTCCGCAATCACGTCGGGACGCGACAACGCCAGCAGTTCGTTGCACCCTTCCTTGCCCCAGTAATCGTCGGCATTCAGGTTGCGGAACTGAATATTCGTGCCCATTGCGCCGTCATACACAATGACGCGCTCATTCACGGCTTTTAGAAACTCACTCATCAGGGAAAGGGGCCTTTCGATCCAGGAAAACAACAGGATAGCTGAATTCGTCTAAGTTTATTTTAATCCGGCCGGCCGCACCGTGGCCTGCCAATTGCCCAATCATCCGAAGGGGGAAAACCATGCACGTTCACGGCGCCCATATGGACCCCAGCGCAACCAGCCTCTACTCCGCCGTCGCCGCCGAGAAAGCCTCTGCCGCAAAGCGCGCCGCAGAGGTGCGCAAAAAGCTCATGTCCAGCACCGCCGAGGTTGAAGACGAGCTCGACACCGGAAAAGTCCTCGCCGTTGACAATCACCCCCAGCAGGACGCACGCCAGCCATTTTCCCGCAAGCGCCCTCCCGCCGAAAACAAACCAGCCTCCGGCGATGACGACGACTCCGAGGATCCCATCTCCATCTGGGGCTAACCAGATTCGCGGTTGCCGCCCCGGGTGCAGAAACAGGTACCCCACCCTGGCCGTTTTCTTCGGGCTAGGATGGGGTTGTTGACTTTGCTTTTGCTCTTGCCTCTACACCAGCGCGGGCGCTCACCTTCGGCGCGCGTCTTGCGCGTGGCAAGGTCAAGCGTCCTCGCAGGCTCTCGATCTTCTCCCGCCGCCTCTACTTCTTCCCCACCACCTCGGCCTCTCCGCTCTTGATCTTCGCGCAGATCAGCTCCGCGGCCTTCCGTGCAATATGTTCGGCGGATAGTTCAAACTCCTTCACCAATTCCCACGGCGCGCCCGAATCGCCGAAGCGGTCATGCACTCCGATATATCCCGCCATCACTGGATGCCGCAGGATCTCCGGATCTTCCATAATCAGTCCCGCAACTCTCCACCCCAGCGCGCCCACCTGGTGCTCTTCCGCCGTCACAATCGCGCCGGTCTCCTTCGCCGCCCGCAGAACCGCCTCGCGGTCTATCGGCTTCAGAGTATGCATATTCAGCACCCGTGTCTGGTAGCCATAGTCGCGGTTCAGAATCCAGGCCGCGCGCATCGCCTCGGGAACCATCGGTCCGCACGCGATGATCGTCAGGTCCTCGTGCTCGTCCTTGTATTGCTCCGCCAGGCAGGTCTCAAACGCCTCTACAAAATTCTCCTGCTCGCCCCGGAAGCGGATCACATTCGCCTTGCCAAAGACAAACGGCGTCGCCTCCGTCGAAATTACCGGCGTCGCTTCGCGCGCAAAGCGCACGTACTTCGGCCCCTTGTGCTGCATCAGCATGTACGAGGTAGCCTTCTTCGTCTCCACTGAGTCTGACGGAACCACCACGCTCATGTTTGGCAGCCCGCACATCGCAAACAGGTCTTCCAGCGCCTGGTGTGTCGCCCCGTCCGGTCCCACGCTCACTCCGCCGTGCGCTCCCGCAATAAACACATTCAGATTGCTGTAGCAGATCGAAACCCTGATCTGGTCCAGGTTCCGAGCCGCCGCAAACGTCGCGTAGGTTCCAAACACGGGAATCTTTCCCTCCCGCGCCAGTCCTGCCGCAACCGCCGTTGCCGACTGTTCCGCAATCCCCATGCTTAACCACCGCGGCTTCCGCTCCGGATGCCCGGCATAAAAGTCGCTGATCAGGATTGAGCCGGAAATATCCAGTCCCAGCCCTACCACCCGTTCATCTCCGCCCTCGACCGCCAGCGCCTGCCCAAAGCCTTTGCGCGTCGGCTCCATCTTCACCTTCATCTTTTCCGCGGAGTTCCACCAGTAATTCGCGCTGAACTTCGGCATCTTTGCCGCCAGCTTCCGGTCCACAATTCGCTGGTATTCGCCCGCATACGCGGCCAGCGCCTCCACGTCCACCTTGTCGCTCACTCCCAGCTCTTCCAGGGCCTTCATCAGCTCGTCAAGGTTCGGAGTCTTTCCGTGCCAGCCTGCCACGTTCTCCATAAAGCTCACGCCCTTGCCCTTCACCGTGTCGGCGATGATGACCTTGGGCCTGCCGTTTCGGCTCTGCTTCGCCGAGGTCAGCGCGTCCACCACCTGCTGCATATCGTGGCCGTTGATCCGCATCACGTCCCAGCCGAACGCGGCGTACTTCTCTTCAATCGGATCAATCCCCATCACCTCTGCAACCTTGCCGTCGATCTGCAGAAGGTTCTTGTCCACAATTCCAATCAGATTGTCGAGCTTGTAGTGGGCGGCCTCCATCGCAGCCTCCCAGATCTGCCCTTCCTGCTGTTCTCCGTCGCCCATGATGCAGAACACCGTGTGCGGCTTCTCATCCAGCCGCGCTGCCAGCGCGCTGCCCACCGCCACGCTCAGGCCCTGCCCCAGCGAGCCGCTGGAGATCTCCACTCCCGGCAGCTTCAGCCAGTGCGGATGTCCCTGGAACGGCGAAGAAAGTTTCCGCAGCAGCGCCAGGTCGCGCTTTTCGCAGAAACCGGCAAATGCCAGCCCAACGTACTGTGCCGGAGCCTTGTGCCCAGCCGACCAGAAGATGCGGTCCCGCCCCGTCCATCCCGGATTCTTCGGATCGTGGTCGGCGACCTCCAGGTACAGCGCCGCCGTAATATCCATAATCGAGAGCGTGCCGCCCGAGTGTCCGCTCCCCGCGCAGTACAGCGCCGCAAGGTTGTAGCCGCGCATCAGCGCCGCCTGTGTCTTCAATTCTTCAATGGAATACTCGCGAATCGGACGATTCGCCGCGGAGTCGACAATGGACATATGGGCCTCACCCTGTCTGCCCGGCCGGATTTCTGATGCACCTGCGGCCACACAGCAGAACGGGCTACTGTATGTCCTCCCGGCCTTCCCCGCAGTGAGCCTTATCACCCTTACCCTGTGACATCCAACTCGCCGTGCCCTACGCTCGGGAACTGGCGCTGTGCTGCTTCCGGCGGTTCTCTGGTGCCCCATATCTGCCTTCCTTTGGCAGATGTGGGTCCGTTGACCTTGCCGTTGACCTTGACCTTGCCGTTGACCTTGACCTTGCCGCTGACCTTGACCCTGCCGTTGGTCTTGCCGTTGACCTTGTAGTTGTTGTTGACTTTGCCTTTGAACTTAACCTGTGAAACTTGCGAAACCTTGAAACCTTGAAACCTCTCACTTTGAAACCTGCCCACCCCCTGTACAATCAACTCAAGGACACTCTCTGCATCCGGGGATTCCATCACCTATGAGCACCAGCGAACCGACCGTTACCGCCCAATCCTTTGAAATGCCGGCCGTCCCTCTCACCCTTGAAGGATCGGCGGTCCTGCATCAGCTCTTCCGCTTCCGCTGGAGCCAGTGGCGCTCCACTCTTGCCGCCGACCGCGCACGCATCACCGCCGCTGCCCAGGCCGCCTTCGCCCAGATGGAAACCTCCGGCTCTGCCCTCTTCTCCGTCTTCGGACACAAGGGCGACCTTCTCTTCGTCCACTTCCGTGACGACTTCGAAGCGCTCAACCAGGCCCAGCTCACCCTCAGTCAGCTTGAACTCTTCGAGTACTTCGAGCCTGCCGTCTCCTACCTCTCCGTCATCGAGCTAGGCCTCTACGAGTCCACCACCAAAATCTATCGCGGACTCATCGCCCAGGGCGTCGAGCCCAACTCCGCCGAGTGGAATCAAATCGTCGAAGAAGCCTTGAGCCTCCAGCGCAAGGCCATGCACGTCCGCCTCTTTCCCCAGATTCCCGAGGGCCGTTACATCACCTTCTATCCCATGGACCGCAAGCGCGGCGAATCCAAGAACTGGTACACCCTCCCCATCGAGGAGCGTCAGCGCCAGATGGATCTCCACGGAAAAATCGGACGCCGCTACGCCGGCAAGGTCCAGCAGATCATCTCCGGCTCCATCGGCCTCGACGATTGGGAGTGGGGCGTCGATCTCTTCGCCGACGATCCCATCATCTTCAAGAAGTTGATCTATGAAATGCGCTTCGACGAAGTCAGCGGCGTCTTCTCCAACTTCGGAGCCTTCTACGTTGGACTCCGCTGCGCCGCCTCCGAGCTGCCCAGCTTCCTCGACGGCAAAACTCCCAAGGCGCTTCCAAAGACGCAGCCTCCTCCGGCGGGCCGTCCCCAAAGGCCATAACGGAACTCAATTTTCGCCCCGCCCTTTCGTCAGTTGACCCGGCGGGGCCTACACTTTAGGCTTAAATACATGGCAGTCAAGGCAATCCAACTCGGACAAGTGTGGAAAGAGGAAGCCAGCGGACAGAGCTTCCTCGTCACCAAGGTTTACAACGAAGTATTCTCCCAGTTCGCCATGCTCCGTCACGCCGACAACACGGCCACCACCACGGAGACCCGCCGCGTCAAGATTTCCAAGACCCCGCAAGGCGTCCTCCTTCCTGGCTACGTCTTCACCCAGGACTCGCAGATGGAGTTTTAAGCTCGCATGATCGAACACACTCTTCTTGTGCTCGCCGGATTCATCAAGGCGGTCATCTCCTCGCTCGGCTACCCCGGCATCGTCGTTCTCATGGGCATCGAGTCCGCCTGCGTCCCGCTTCCCTCGGAAGTCATCATGCCCTTCGCCGGATACCTCGTCTACGCCGGCCGCTTCTCCTCGCTCGTCGTCGTCGCCACCCTCGGAGCCATCGGCTGCAACCTCGGCTCCGTTCTCGCCTACGAGGTCGGAGCCTACGGCGGACGCCCGCTCATCGAGCGCTTCGGCAAGTACATCCTCATGAACCGTCACGACCTCGATGTCAGCGACCACTTTTTCCATAAGTACGGCAGCATTACCGTCTTCCTCGGCCGCCTCCTTCCCGTCGTGCGCACCTTCATTGCTCTGCCTGCCGGAATCGCCCGGATGCCGCGCGGCAAGTTTCATCTCTACACCTTCGCCGGCTCCTGGCCATGGTGCTACGCCCTCGCCTACGTCGGAGCCACGCTCGGCGAGCGCTGGGACACCGATCCCCGTCTCAAGCACTGGCTCCATCGCTTTGACGCGCTCATCGTCCTCGCCCTCGTCATCGGCGTCGTCTACTTCGTCCAGAGCCATTGGCGCAACCGCGTCAAAGCCAGCGCCGCCCCCACCCTCGCCGACTAACCTCCGCGTACTCGTATCCATCCACACGCCAAAAGGCCCGCGTCTCCGCAGGCCTTTCCTTATGAAACATAATCTTCAGGGTGCCCCATCCTAGCCATCTTTTGGCTAGGGTGGGATTCTGGTGCCCCATTTCTGCCTTCATTTGGCAGAAGTGGGGCAGTTGCTCTTGCTCTTGCTCTTGCTCTTGCTGTTGTTCCTGGTTTTGCTCTTGGTTTTGCTCTTAACCTGCGAAACCTTGAAACCTGCGAAACTTTGAAACCTTGCCCTTAAACTTTCGCCGTCTCTGCTTCCCTTGCCGCCTGCTTCGCTCTGGCTTCCTGCACGGCCTTGATTCTCGATCTCCTCAGCGTCAAAAACTCCTTCGCTTCCTTGTAGAGCCGCTTCCGGTCGTCGCTCTTGAACATCGAGCCGAACACGATGGGCACCCAAACCTTCGGACGGAAATAGTATTCGTCGTAAAATTTGTGAACCATCTCCATCGTGTAGTCTGCCGGAAGCCCCGGATACTGCACATGCGCCACCTGGTGTCCGCCGATGTCCACCATGTCGTTCTGCTTGATGATGAAGTCGTTGTCCTTCACGTAGTCGTAGAACTCCGTCCCCGGATACGCGTGCGCCACCGAAACCTGGATCGTCTCCACGTTCAGTTCCTTGGCAAAGTCAATCGTCCGCCGGATCGTCTCCCGCGTCTCGCCCGGCAGTCCCAGGATGAAGTCGCCGTGAACCGCCAGCCCCAGCTTCTTGCAGTCTTTTACAAACTGCCGCGCCCGTTCCAGCGTCGCGCCCTTCTTGATGTTCTTCAGAATCTGCGCGTCGCCCGATTCAAAGCCCACGATCAGCAGGCGGCATCCCGCCTCTTTCATCGCCTTCAGAGTCTCAAAATCGGTTGTTACCCGCGAGGTGCAGCTCCACGTCAACCCCAGCGGCTTCAGCTTCGCGCACAGCTCCACCGTGCGCGCCTTCTGAATGTTGAACGTGTCGTCGTCGAAGAAAAACTCTTTCACTTCGGGCCAGTAGGCTTTCGCCTTCACCATCTCGGCCGCAATGTCGTCCGCCGAGCGCTTCCGCCACGCGTGTCCCGAGTGTGTCTGCGGCCACAGGCAGAAAGTACACTGCGCCGGGCAGCCTCTCGTCGAGTACAGCGCCACGTACGGATGCTGCAAAAATGGGACGTTGTAGCGCGTCACATCCAGGTCGCGCTTGTACACGTCCACCACATGCGGCAGCGCGTCCAGATTCTCAATCGCCGGGCGGTCCAGGTTGTGAACGACTTTCCCGTCCGCTCCCCGGAAGCTCGCTCCCAGAATCTCCGCCAGCGGCTTGCCATTGGCAAACTCCACCACCGCGTAGTCGAACTCGCGCCGTACGATAAAGTCGATCTCCGGATGGCTCAGCGCGTGGTCCGGCGAAACCGTCACATGCGGCCCCACAAAGCAGACCTTCAGCTTCGGGTTGGCTTTCTTCATCAGCCCGCTGAGCTTCACGTCGCCTTCAAAGCCCGGCGTGCTCGTAAACAGAACCACGAAGTCGTACTCTTTCCCGATCTCGATGGTCTCATCCGCGCTGACGTGGTGAGGATTCGCGTCCAGCAGACGCGACCCCTCCAGCATCCCTGCAGGATAGGCAAGCCAGACCGGGTACCAATACGACTCGATCTCGCGCGTGGCTGGCCAGCGTGAGCCGGCGCCGCCGTCAAAGTTCTCAAACGAAGGTGGATTCAGAAACAGCGTTTTCAAAGGCATAGCAGTCTATGTTGATAATATCACCGGGGTTAGCCCCAGCGTACCTTTTGCGCGCCAACGGGGAAAATCCCGCGCTGAACAGTCGCGGGCCGTCACCGGGCAGTGTACCAACCAGCGCTGCTCTCACAACTTGCGGGCACCTCGCCGGGTGCCCGCATCCAGCTTGCGCCCGCGCCTACCTCGCCGGCTTGCTCACCAGCGGCTTGCCCACCGGCAAAACGTCGCGCCCAAACACCTGCAGGAAGATGACGTGTCCCATCATGTAGAACGCCAGCAGCGCGCACACAATGAGGTCCAGTGCCGTGATCGTCAGAATGGACTTCATCCCCTGCAGGAACACCAGGTCCAGTCCAATGAATCCCAGCTCCAGCGTAAAGAACGTAAGCGTCATCGCCAGGTGTACCCCCAGCGACGCCACCAGCATCACCGCCGAGTAAACCGTGTACGCCAGCAGGAAGTATCCAATGTCTGTTCCCGTGATCTTCAGCGGCGCTCCGATAATCGAATTCGGCAGCCCCTGCAGATTCATCACCAGGAAGATCGAACCCAGCGCCAGCCAGAACGCTCCATACGCCGTAAACGCGCTGTAGCCAAAGTTGTTGCCAACCTGGAATTCCTGGAAGCCGGCAATCATCTGCACAATCCCGCCGAACATCAGCGCCGTGCAGAACACAACTCCGCTGCCGCACCAGCCCAGGTTATGGAACTGGAGCAATAGAGTGGTTACACCAAACCCGGCCAGTCCAACGACTGCGGGATTTCCGCGCACTTGTCCTTCCATTCACTTTCTCCTTTAAGCACAAACCATCGTCTGCAAGATGTAAGCGGTTTGAGTGCGTTCCTCACCCCAAGTGAAGGAAGACATCTCCGTCGAACCGGCAGCCGCGGCAATCCCAGAACCTGGGAATGTCTGCGCTCCAGCCCAGTCGCAGCAGCAAGTTGTTTTCTGAATCGCTGCATACTCTACCACTACTCTTCCAATTGCCTAAGAACCATTTCCACCAATCGCAAGAAATATTTGTTCCGCGCCGGGCCCTCATCTCCTCGGTAGCCCGCATCCGGCGGGTGCCCTGAGTTGGCTCTGTCTGTTCCAACTCTGTGTCAGTCGCTTTTCCTCGTGCTATTGCCCCTCCACACCCCTCCGCCGATTCCCACAATTCCCCGGATGCGATATTCCCCGCTTTGTCATACACTAGAAACCAATGGCCGCTGAAAACTCATTCGACATTGTCAGCAACGTGGATCTGCCGGAAGTCACCAACGCCATCCAGCAGGCTCTCAAGGAAATCCATCAGCGTTACGACCTGAAGGGTTCCAACTCAGACATCCAGTTTGACGGCAAGGACGAGCTCGTCCTCACCTCTGCCGACGAGTACAAGCTCAAGGCCGTCATCGACGTTTTGCAGTCCAAGCTCGTCAAGCGCAACGTCTCGCTCAAGTCCCTGACCTACGGCAAAATCGAGTCCGCCGCCAGCTCCACCGTCCGCCAGAAGGTCAAGCTCCAGATGGGCATCGCCATCGAAAAGGCGCGCGAGATCGTCAAGACCATCAAGGACTCCAAGAAAAAGGTGCAGGCTTCCATCAACGGAGACATCGTCCGCGTCACCGGAAAAGACCGCGACAGTCTCCAGGAGATCATTGCCCTGCTCCGCAACACCGACTTTGGAATCGACGTGCAGTTTACGAACTATCGCAACAACTAATGGATCGGCGCTTGAATCCGGCACTATCAGCCGGCCACCGGACGGAAGCCTCAGGCTTCTCCCCGGAATCCAATAAAGCAGTACTAGGGTTCAACCTTGAATACCTCGGCAACCGCGAACGGAAAAGAGATCTTCGACCTTCTTCGGGAAGACCTGGCCGCCATCGAGCGTGAGTTCGGCGGCTACAGCGTGTCGAACGTGCAGGCCATCACCGAGATCGGCGAATACCTCCGCCAGGGCGGGGGCAAGCGCCTCCGTCCCGCGCTCCTCCTGCTCGCCGCCAAGCTCCTCGACTACAAGGGAGCCGGTGCTGTGCGCCTCGGCGCAGTCGTCGAGATCATCCACACCGCTACCCTCGTCCACGATGACATCATCGACGAAGCCGAAATCCGCCGCGGCCGCCCCTCGCCCAACACCATCTGGGGAAATCCCAAGTGTGTCCTCGCCGGCGACTGGCTGTACATGCAGGCATTTCAAATTTCTCTGGAAGAGCGTAATCTCCACGTTCTCGATCTGCTCACCGAACTCACCAAGCAGATGGTCGAAGGCGAGCTGCTCCAGATCGAGAAACTCGGCTCGCTCATCTCCCGTGACAGCCACCTCGATCTCATCTATCGCAAGACCGCCTGCCTCTTCGCCGTCTGTATGCAGCTCGGCGGAGTCCTCGCCGGAGCCGACAAAGAGAAGCAGCTTCTCCTCCGTGAATACGGACGCGCCATCGGAATGGCCTTCCAGATCACCGATGACGTCCTCGACCTCACCGCCACCGAGGTCGTTCTCGGCAAACCCGTCGCCAGCGATCTGCGTGAAGGCAAGGCGACTCTCGCCGTCATCCACGCCCTCGAACACTGTACCGCCGCCGAGCGCGCCAAGATTCAGACCGTCCTCGAGCAGCGAGCCTTCAACGGCGTCACCCATGAGGACATCCTCGCCATCCTCGCTCGCTACGATTCCATCAGCGCCGCCAACCAGGAGGCTTCCCGTTTTGCCACCCACGCCATGGCGCAGTTGCAGGACTTCCCGGACAACGACTTCAAGCGAGCCCTGCTCTGGCTTCCGCAGTTCGTCGTCGCCCGAGAGAAATAGCCCGTAACCATTGCCTGATCAGTAACTCCCGCGCTCTGCTTTCATATACTGTTCGGTCTATCGTTCGGCACTCCCGCCAACGATTACCTACTTAGTACACCCGCGCCTCCCAACGATTATCCATCTCGCCAATCGCTGTTCCACGCCCGCTCCCGCCCTCAAATCCGGAAAATCCCTCCCGCCACTCTCATTCGCCGCCTCCGCATGCGCGTTTGAGCCAATGAAAAAGGGCCTCTCGGCCCTTCTTTCATCGCGACAATGTCCTTTGCTACTCGCCCGTCCCTGCAAATACCACCGCAACGGTCTTCAGCAGAATTTTGACGTCCATCCACAAACTCCAATTCTCAACGTAGTAAATATCCAGCTTGAAGTACGCATCTTCGGAAGGGTCTCTGCGCGCCTCCACCTGCCACAGTCCGGTGATGCCCGGCACCGCTTCCACCCGCCTGCGCTGCGCCTTTGTGTAGCGTGCATACTCGCTGGTCAGGCACGGACGCGGTCCCACCACGCTCATGTGCCCGGTCAGAACGCTGAAGAACTGCGGCAGTTCGTCAAGGCTGTAGCGCCGCAGAATTCTTCCCAACCGCGTCACCCGCGGATCGTTCGACATTTTGAAAAGATTGCCCCGCCGCTCATTCAAATGCAGCAATGCGCCGCGCAGCGAGTCGGCCTCCTGCACCATCGTTCTGAATTTCAGGAAACGGAAGCGCCTGCCGTTTCTGCCGATCCGCTCGGATACATAAAGCACCGGTCCCTCGGAATCCAGCTTCACGAGGATAGCGATCATCAGCAGTACAGGAAGAATGAAGACCAGCGCCAGTAAGGAAAAGACAATATCAAAGCCGCGTTTTGCTTGCTGCTCCAGCCGAAGTGTCCAGCGCCCTTCGCCATGAAGCGCCTCACTCTGTCTGACTTCTCGCGAAGATGCAAAGCTTCCCACTTGTAGCTCCAGCCCCCGGAATTTCAGCTCCGAAGATTCCAGCCTCCAGCAAGCTAGCTCACTGAATGGTGGAAGGAAACGAGTGCGCTGTGTAAATGCCTAGTGAAATTGCAAGCAGTATTGGAACAAGGCCCACACCAATTTTCAGCACCGGCACGTACAGAATCCGAATGAATCGCCCTGTCCTGCAACCCTCAAAGACTTGCGTTCACCAAACCAAACCGCCAGTCCCAGGGAGCCGGAAATGAAATCGCATCTTCAATGTTCCTCATCAGCCAAAATCAAACAATGAATGTTTTCTGGCTTTGATTCTCCACGAAGAAGGCGAAACAATCCGTCTGCACTGACTCGGATTTCAAAGTATCTCAGTGCGTCCAGAGTAGCATAGTGAGCTGCCTTGATCCATAATCGATTGCATAAAACTTTCTTATATATAGGATTAAAATCTGGCTTCAAATCCTCCTCCCTTTCGGTGGTACGACTCATCTATCTCATTGAGTGGCACTTGACACTCAGTGACTGAATACTGACACTCAGGTGTTCCCTATGCGGAGTTCGCAAACAGTTCCTCAGGTTGTCATCATCGGCGCGGGCTTTGCGGGCCTGTATGCTTCTCTCGCTCTGGCAAAGTCGAACGTAAACATCACACTGATTGACCGCCGCAACCACCACACGTTTCAGCCTCTGCTCTACCAGGTGGCCACTGCGGCTCTCTCTCCGGGTGAGATTGCCTACCCCATCCGGCACATTTTCAGAGACAGCGAAAATGTCTCTGTTCTGCTGGCGCGGGCCACTGGCTTTGATCTCCAGCGCCGGAAGGTATTGTTGGAGGGCGAAGAACTTTCGTACGACTACCTGCTCGTCGCCGCTGGCGCCACTCATGCGTACTTCGGTCATCCCGAGTGGGCTCCTTTTGCGCCCGGACTGAAGACCCTTGAGGACGCCACGGAAATCCGCCGCCGCATGTTGCTGGCATTTGAAATTGCCGAACGCCGCGCGCGCCTCAATCATCAACCCGAGCCTGTCAACTTCATCGTCGTTGGCGGAGGGCCGACGGGGGTAGAGCTTGCGGGTGCGCTGGCTGAGATCGCTCAGCATGTTCTGGCCTCGGACTTTCGCTCCATCGATCCTCGCAGTACCCGTGTGATACTCGTCGAAGCAGGCCCGCGGATTCTTCCCGCGTTTGATGAGAGTCTCTCCGCCTCTGCCGAAAAGCAGCTGCAGAAACTCGGCGTTGAGGTCATGACCGGAACCGCCGTAACAGGCATCGATGAATCACACGTCTACTTCTTGGATAAGTCGCTTCCCGCATCGGTTGTCTTGTGGGGCGCGGGAGTTGCCGCCTCTCCGCTTGGAAAACTCCTCGGCGCGCCGATAGACCGCGCGGGCAGAGTAGAAGTTCTGCCTGATTTGACTCTCCCTGGGCATCCTGAAGTCTTTGTTCTTGGGGACCTGGCGGCCATTCTCCAGGCAAACGGAAAGCCGGTCCCCGGGGTAGCTCCGGCTGCAATCCAGATGGGACAATTCGCCGCCGCCAGCATTCTTGGAGATCTGCGCGGCGAGAGTCGACGTGCCTTCCGTTACCGCGACAAGGGCAGCCTTGCAACGATTGGCCGCTCCTCGGCCGTCGCAGAAGTGAATGGCGTCAAGCTCTCCGGCCCCGTGGCGTGGTTAACGTGGCTCTTCGTCCACGTGCTTTTTCTCATCGGCTTCCGCAGCCGTGTCCAGGTTCTCTGGGAATGGTTCTGGGCTTATGTCACCTTTTCGCGCGGCGCGCGGCTCATCACCGGGCAGAGCCGATCCATCGTGCCTCCCGTGCCCGGCGCGACAGACGAACAGGGCAGCGTCAGGACGGAAGCGCCAGGCCGCAAAGCCGGCTGATGCAGAAATCAAAACGCGCCCCGATTGGAGGCGCGTTTCAGTTAGAAGCACGAAACCTTGTTACAGCTTCTCGTAGAACTCACAGGCCGAGCAGGAGATGAACACTCCGCCAGGAATATTGCGCTCACGATCCTTCACGCGCTTCACAATCCGGGTGGGCTTTCCACACTTCGGACAGTTCGTGCTCTTGGACGTGTCCATGACCTTCTTGCGGTCGCCTGTTTTTGCAATCTTTGCCATTCTGTAAACTCCTCATTGAGGCCGGCGCGAAGCTCGGCGGAATTGCTCTGGCGGGGCATGGGACACCGCGCGGACGAACCGCACGGGCTTCTGCCCGGAAACCACCCAGGAAGCTTTCGCTTGCACCGGAACCCACGGCGGCGGCAGGTGCGGGAGACTCTACAACATCGCACAAAAATATCTGGCGCCACCGGGTAGCCTTTTGATTGTATAACAGCAAGTTGTATTCTGCGGTAACAGCCAGCAAAGGAGCAGCCATGGAAGACATGCGTTATCCGATCGGAAAGTTTGATCGCAGCCAGGGACCACACACCCCCGAAGAGCGCAAGAAACTGATCGACGCCATTGCCGACGCACCCGAACACCTGAAGCAGGCAGTGACCGGGCTGAACGGAAAACAGCTGGACACGCCCTATCGCGATGGCGGATGGACAGTGCGGCAAGTGGTCCATCATCTTGCTGACAGCCACATGAACGCCTACGTCCGCTACAAGCTTGCGTTGACCGAGGATAATCCGACCATCAAGCCCTACAAAGAAGCTGCATGGGCTGATCTGGCCGACAGCCGGGTCACACCCATTGACGTCAGTCTTGCGCTGCTGGACAGTCTGCACTCGCGCTGGGTTGTGCTGCTGCGCGGTCTGAAAGCCGAGGACTGGGAGCGTAAGCTGACTCATCCGGAGGCGGGCGTAATGTCGCTTGATCTGATGCTGGGAATGTATGCCTGGCACGGAGCCCACCACACGGCTCACATCACCCAATTGCGCAAGCGGAACCAATGGTAGATGGAGGCACGCGGGCACAGAAACTTGTGTGATTCGTTGAATTCAGGTCATATCTGGCAAAGAATCATTGACCTGCGGATTCCCGCTTTGATACTGTCAAGCGTTCACTTCAGCCCGGCGACGGGATTACCTGTGTCAGTGGCCTCCCTATGGCTCTCAAATTCCGTGGTGTGGATTTTCTCGAATTCGACGCTCTTCTGACTGAAGACGAGCGCATGGTGCGCGGCACCGCGCGGCAATTTGTAGAAGACCATCTCATCCCGGTCATCGAAGAGTGCAACCGCCAGAGCCGGTTTCCCTGTGAACTGGTGGCGCCGATGGGCGAGCTCGGCTTCTTTGGTCCCACTCTGCAGGGCTATGGCTGCGCGGGAATGAACAACGTGGAGTACGGCCTCATCATGCAGGAGATGGAGCGCGGCGACAGCGGTCTGCGTTCATTTGCCAGCGTGCAGAGCAGCCTGGTGATGTATCCGATTTACACCTTCGGCAGCGAAGAACAGAAGCAGCGTTGGCTCCCGGCGATGGCCAAGGGAGAGAAGCTCGGCTGTTTCGGGCTGACCGAGCCTGACGCTGGCTCTAACCCGGACGCCATGCGGACGCGCGCCGTACCGAGCAGCGACGGCTATGTACTCAACGGCGAGAAGATGTGGATCACCTCCGGTTCGATTGCCGACGTGGCCGTGATATGGGCAAAGAGCGATGAGCACGGCGGTAAAGTTCGCGGCTTCCTGGTGGAAACCGACCGCCCCGGTTTCTCCGCCAGCGATGTGCATGGAAAGTGGTCGCTGCGAGCCTCTGTCACCTCGTCGCTGTCACTTCAGGACGTGCGAATTCCAAAGGAAAATCTGCTACCGAAGAGCACGGGACTGAAGTCGGCGTTGATGTGCCTGAACCAGGCGCGCTACGGCATCGCGTGGGGAGTAATTGGCGCGGCGATGGCCTGCTACGACACGGCGCTGCAGTACGCGCAGTTTCGCAAGCAGTTCCGCGGCCAGCCCATCGCGTCCCATCAACTCGTGCAGGAAAAGCTGGTGTGGATGATTACGGAAATCAGCAAGGCTCAACTGTTGGCACTCCAGGTGGGCCGCCTGAAGGATCAGGAGAGGGTCCAGCACTTCCACATATCAATGGCGAAGCGGAACAACGTGTGGATGGCCCTGGAGTGCGCCCGAATGGCGCGCGACATTCTCGGTGCAAACGGAATTGCCGATGAGTATCCGGTTTTCCGTCATATGGCGAACCTGGAGTCGGTGAAAACCTACGAGGGAACCCATGACGTTCATACGTTAATCCTGGGAACAGCAATAACAGGCATTGACGCGTTCTGAATTCAGTAGCAAAATTGGCCCCGCCGCACCAGAAACGGGGCTTAGATTTTCAGGGGCTCAAATCGTGAAAAACGGCACAAGGCCAAGCGCAAGTAAGAAACAGAAGCCGCGGCCGGCGGAATCAGGAGCAATCATGGCGACACAGATTCAAAACAAGTCAGTTCATCTGGAAGACAACATTTTGACGAACCTGGAATCGGATCTCGCACTGGAGCTCTTGCGAGTAGTTGAGGCCGCGGCCATCGCTTCGGCCCGGGAAATGGGCACCGGCGACCGCAAGAAGGCCGACCATGTCGCAACGGAAACCATGCGACGCGTAATGGATACCGTTCCCATGCGCGGGACCATCGTGATTGGCGAAGGCGAGCGTGACGAAGCCCCCATGCTTTACATCGGCGAAAAAGTAGGGCGCGCACCGAAGGATGGCGTGGTCTATCCCGAAGTCGACATTGCCGTCGATCCCCTGGAAGGCACCAACCTTACCGCCACCGGAGCGCCTGGCTCGATCTGCGTTCTGGCCGCCAGCGAACGCGGCGGACTGTTGCACGCGCCGGATTGCTACATGGAAAAGATTGTCGTCGGCCCAGCCTGCAAAGGTTCGGTGGACCTGGACGCCCCGACAGCCGTGAATCTCAAGATGATCGCAAAGGCTCTGCGCCGCGACGTCGAGGATCTGGTGATCATCGTGCTGGATCGCCCGCGCCATGAGACGCTGATCAATGAGATTCGCCGCGCGGGAGCGCGCATTAAGCTGATCGGCGATGGCGACCTGGCTCCCGGAATTGCCGCCGCCGTTCGCGGCACCGGCGTACACGCCGTCATGGGTACGGGCGGCGCGCCGGAAGGCGTGATCACCGCGGCCGCCATGCGCTGCCTCAACGGCTACATGGTAGGCAGACTGACCGGCTATACGGAAGAACAGCGCGAGCGCATGTCGCAGTATGGAATCAGTGATGTGCACAAGACCTACACCGCGGAAGAGCTGGCTCCGGGTGAGAACATTATTTTCGCCGCCACCGGCGTCACCGACGGTCCGCTGATGCAGGGAGTCCGCTTCTTCGGAGAAGGAGTGCGCACCTCATCGATGATCATGAAGATGGCTTCGCGCAAGATTCGCTTCGTGGAAGGCATCCACATCGAACAGAACAAGGAGTTCCAGGTCCGCTTCTAGTTTGGGGCAGAACCTTCAGAAGGGGTGCGGCTCAGGCCGTGCCCCTTTTTCTTGCATTGCCTGGCAGAGATGCGCGCTTACTGCGGCGAGACGTTGATGACGTTGATCCGAGCCAATCCATTGATGACGAACTGCACCGCAATCGCCGTCAGCATCAGGCCCATGATTCTCATCATGATGCGGATTCCGGTGTCTCCCATGCGCCTTCGCACGCGATCCGCTGAGGCCAGGATGTGGTAGCTGGCAAAGGCCGTCACCGCGATGGCAACAAAGATCGGAATGGCGTGCTGCCATGTGGGAGATGCGCCCATCAGCACCATCACGGTTGAGATGGCGCCCGGCCCCGCAAGCAGTGGAACTCCCAACGGAGTGATGCCGATGTCTTCCTTTTGCGCGCCCTCTTCGGTTTCACTCACGGCTTCCTGCGTGGAGCGGCGCGCCTGCAGCATCTCAAGGCCGATCAGGAGCAGGATCAGCCCTCCAGCGATCTCAAAAGCCGCCAGCGTGATCCCGAAGAGTTTGAAGATGAAGGTTCCCGAGAGAGCAAACAAGCTCAGGACGACAAAGCACGTCCAGGCTGCACGGCCGGCCATGCGGCGGCGCGAGGCGGAATCTGCATGATCCGTCATTGCAATAAACGGCGGAATCGCGGCAAACGGATCGACCAGGAAGAAGATCGAGCTGAATGCAACGAAAGAAAATTCCGTCATCGAAGTGAAGAATGAATGGATGCGAGCGGCTTCCGCTGGAAGATACATACGGTCTTACACAATCTCCGTCTACTAGCCTACACGGGATGCCGTGAGATTCCAAAGCCGCGACGCAGAGGTCTACTCGCTGAAGCGATACGGATGGCGGAGATGCTTGCGCGCCGCTGAAACCGCGTCGCTATCGTGCCCCCCGGCGATCGCCTTCTGGTAACGCTCTACCGCTTGACCTCGACGTCCCAGGGTGTCGTACATCTCCCCGGCGGCGACCTCCGCCCGGTCAATCAGCGAAGGCTCTACGTCGTTGTTGGTGGGAACCAGGTCAAAGGCCTCGGCAGCCTGCTCGTATTCCCGCTGGCCTCGCAGCGAAACGCCCAATCCCCACGCTGCGACTTCTAGCTGGAAGGTCGAGTACTTCCCTTCCCGGCCTCTCTGCAACACCGTGCGATACTGCGCGATGGCCTCGCGTCCGTGTCCGGCGGCGTTGAGCAGGTGGGCGTACTCAGCGGCGAGCACGTAGTTTCTGGGATACTCGCGCGAAACGCGCCCAACCAGTTCCAACGCTTCGGGGTAAAGTTGCTCGCGCCGCAGAAATAGACTAAGTGCGAGGGTTGCGTCGTTGCTGGATGTGCCATGCGAGCGGCTCACCTCGCGCAGGTAGTCCAAGCCCTTCTGTCGATTACCCGTGACCCCTACCAGCGCCACCGCCGCGCGCCCCGCCCAGTTCAGAGATCCGATGATGTAGTTATGGATTCCGACTGTCATCTTGGCATCAACGTAACTTGGGTCAAGCTCCAGCACGCGCTCGTGGTCGCGCCGAGAAGCCAAGGCCGCCCTGATTCCGGAGAGCCACGACTTCTCCGCCATTCCCATGTAGGTGGCGCGAAATCCGCTCGCCACGCCGCGCGCATAAAGAGCATCCGTATCGTTTGGATTCTTCTTCAGCCGCGCATTGCACTGCGCTTCCACCAGCGAGATTAAGTCGAAGATTCGCTTCTGCGCCGCCATATCCAGGGGCCGCCGGGCCTTGCTGGTGAGAAAGCTCTCGCTCGAATAGGTTTCGGTGTCGAGCGCGCCGATGCGGTTCAGTTCCTTGAATATCTCGGCGGCAAGCAGATAATTTGCGGGGAAGGGGTCATCGGGAAACTCACTTCGCAGTTTGGAAAAATCGCGAATCGCCGGGTCGTAATCCATGTTGTAAAGCTCATTGAAACCACGCTCGGCAAGCACGTTGTTGCCGGGACGTACAGCTTGCATCGCAGGCTGCGCGGCAAACGCCAAGGCACAGCCACTCACCAGCAGAGCGGCAACAACAACGATCGCGGCAATTCTATTCGGACTCATGCGGCTAAGACGAGTTTACCTTGTCGCACCCGGCTTTTGGTTTCTGCGTTAACGATTGCGAAGCCGCGCTATGAGGTTTCCATATCAACCGGGCAGAATGCGCCCAGTAGCGGAAGGTAGAGAGCACAGCGCACGGGCCGCGGATCGAAAGCGCACAAAACCCGCACGTACCGCTCCATGTCAGGACGATACTTCGCCACCTGCATCTGCACAAACCGGCGCGGATCGCCTCCGAGTTGTTCCGTGATCTTGTAGTCGATCAGCCACCGAGTGCCATCTTCAATGAACGTGCGGTCCACACGCACGTGCTCCAACTGCCCGCCAATCACCGCCGATACAGCGAACTCGCAGCGATGCTCTTTGTGCGGCGAGAGCAGCCACCGGCCACGTTCGTCGTTCAGCGTTTTGTTCAGCGCCTCCGTGACCCGAGCAATTCCCTGCTCCAACTCGCCCCGCACCACGCCCGCGCGCGCCAGCGCGGCGGCGATCAAGGGCCGCGCCGCAACGACTCGTTCCGCATTCCAGAGCGATGGCCCATCGGTGGCAATGCGCTGCAGAAAGCTGTGCGCCACAACGCCGATGCGCGGTAACAGGTCGCCAACCCACTCAAAGCGGTGCAACTCATCGGCAGCCTCTCTGCGCGGGGGATCCCACCGAAGCAACTCAGGCAGCGCGGGCGCCGAGTACCCGGAGGGAAGGCGACGCAGCAGCGGTGCAGGCGCGGCCCTCTGTTCGGCTTCACCGCTCTGCTTGATCTCCGGCGCGGCAAATTCCTCCTGCATCCCCGGAACTTCCCAGAGCAGGCGCAGGAAGGAATCAGAGGCGGGCTGGCGTTGCGGCACGGCGGCTGAAAGATAAAGCCGCTGACGCGCTCGCGTGGCGGCCACATAGAAAAGCCGCTTCAGCTCTTCGTGCGCGCAATCGCCCGCGAGCGCACGCAGGTAGCTTTCGATGGTGGCTGATTTGCCGGGTTTCTTGCCTGGAGCCTCCATCGGCCCGAGCAGCAGAAACTCCTGTCCCTCGCGCCGCCGCAAACGCCAATAGAGCAGGCTCTTGTCGGCCTGCCGCGAGCGCCGCTCCAGGGCGGGCAGAAAAACAACATCCCACTCCAATCCCTTTGCTTGATGAATCGGCATGATCTCCACGCGAATGTTGCTGCGAGTATCAGCAGGCGCAAAGAGGTCGTGCAATTTTTCCGCGAAGAGCTCCGGCGCCCGCAGCGCGCCTGCCGATGACTGTGCATCCAGCAGAGCGAAATATGCGCTGGCGTCGCGCATCCCCTGCTCCCGGTCGGCCAGGCAAGCCGGACCCGCAAGCCTCAGCCATGCGGATTCTAGGATGGCCCGCGGCGAACTGCGGCCCCGCCGGGCAAGCGCATCCTCTAGCACCGGCAGCACGCGCGTCAACGCAGCCTGTGCCTGTTCTGAAAGCTGCGCTCCTCGTTCGCGCAGAAGTTCCCACACCGTGGAATACTTGTCTCCCCGGCAAAGTTCCAGCAGTTCAGCCAGCGCAAGCCCGCACCAGGGCGCACGCAGCACAGACAGCCACGCCGTGCGGTCAGCAAGATCTGCCAGCGCCCCGCGCAACGCCTCCAGGTCGCGCACTAGCGGACGCTCCCCGAGCCGGTCGGTCTTCACCGCCCGGTAATCCACACCCCCCGCGCGCAGCGCTTCCACAAGTTCCGGCAAGTGGCTCCGCGCGCGAACCAGGATGGCGATCGAAGTCGGCTTCTCGCCCTCGGGAGTAGGAAGATCGAGTTCGCGGCGCACGCACTCTGCAAGGTGCTTCGCCTCTCCCGCTCGATCCCCTTGGGCGAATCCCTTGATTTGAACGGGCGCCCCGTCCACTCCCGGACGCGATGCTTCCGCCGCCGCATACTTCACTGCGTTGGTCAGGTCGCTCTCCTCGTGCAGAATGCTCGGAAAGATTCGATTGAACCACTCGACCAGATGTAGTTGCGAACGAAAGTTCCGGCTGAGCTGGCCAAAGCTGTGCCGATGTTTTCCGACGCCGTCGAACCGCGCCTGCTGGTAGATGGCTATATCGGCCTGGCGAAATGCATAGATCGACTGCATCGGGTCGCCGACATAGAACGTCGAATATTGTTCGCCGGCCTCCCAGGTGCGCATTAAGCGGGCCAGCAGTTCAACCTGCCCCCCGTTGGTATCCTGAAACTCATCGACAAGGATGTGCCGGATGCGATAGCCCAGTTGCAGACCCAACTCAGTCGGCTCGCCCTCCTGCCCAATGGCATCCAGCGCTCGCTGTGCGTACTCGGCACAATCAAGCGTATGCTGCTCCGCGAAGACAACCTTCAGATGGGCTGCCGCCAGCGGCAACAGCTCCAGAACAGAGCGCATGAACTCCCAATGCGGCTCGGAATAACGCGGCTCTGGGAGACGCCGAACCCTGTTCAGCACCGCGCAGAGCTGTGGCGCTTCCGGGAGCGCCGCGAGTTCCTTCAACAACTCAATGCAGCGATTGCGGCGCGTTTTCTCTTCCTGCGTGCTCGAGGGAAAGCCGTTGCTCACATTGACCGTCTTGCGAAAAGCCGGTTTGCTTCGCTCTCCGGTCAAAAGGAGGTCGCAGATGGCGCGCCATTCCTCCAAACCCTCGGCAGTTGCGGCGGGCCAGGCGGAGTCAGCCTGCCCGGGTCGCGCAACGCCGCCCGCAAACGGAACCACCTCCGCTTGAGCCGCAATTGACTCAACCACGTGAGCAGCGGCATCGTTGCGCTGTGCCACCGAGTACCGCATCAGGCCGCTGATTGCCTCTGCCTGCGCGCTGCTTAAAACCGTGCAGGCACTGGCCCTGACCAGCGCAAGATCTTCCTCGACCGAAAGCCTCAGCGCCGCTTCCAGCCGGCTCTTGAGAGTATGCTGCTGCGAAGCGTTGAAAGCATCCGAACGCCCGAGGAAGTGCAGCCACTGGTCGCGCCGCGCCAGCATGGCGGCCACCAGATTCCGCGCGTCACGTACATTGTTGTCCAGGTGCGTCAGCAATGCAGCAACCGCGTCGCCACGCGCCCCCGGATCAGCAAGATGCTCGAGCACCCGTCGCGCTGCCAGTTCGTAGAGAGGTTGCGAATCCTCCGTAACTTCAACCGCTCCCCCGAGCAACCCTTTGAACGGCGCGCGCTGCGCCACCGTTTCGCAAAACGAATCGAGCGTGCGAATCTGCAAACGCGCCGGATTCTCCAGCACCTTCCAGCCCAGCGCCGCCGAGGTTGCCAGCACGGCGCGAGCCAGTTCAAGAGATTGCCGCTCATGCTCCGGGCGTGACTGCACTTCTTCATCGCTCAACTTCTCCGCGGCCTTTAACGAGCGGAGAATTCGGTTGCGCATCTCCGCCGCCGCCTTGCGCGTAAAGGTAATCGCAAGCACGCACTCCGGCTGCTCGACGCGCGCGAGGCACGCCAGATACCGCTGCATCAGCAACTCGGTCTTCCCTGAGCCCGCAGGAGCCTGCAACATCCACGACCGCTCGGTCTCCAGTACATCAAGGCGAAGAGCTGAATCGGAGCGCACCGCCCGTGGGTCTGAGCTACTCATCGTCGCCTCCGGTTGTCTCTATCTCCGCATCATCGTCTGTCTGCTCGCCGACTCGGCACAAAGACGCAAGATGGCATTGCGCGCACGGTGAATTATTCTTTCCCGGCGCGGCCTTGGGGTCGACGGCGGCATCGCCATGCGCGAACGCCGCAGCAATGCTCTCCAACTCCTCAGCCCACCGCACGGTGTACTCATCAAAACCAAGTCCTTCGAAGGCATTCTTGCGCGGCGCGCTAGAGGGGAGCAGGCCCTTTTCGCGGAGAAAACCCTTGAAAGATGGCTCTCCCTTGCGCACGTAGGCAAACGAAATTCCCGCAAGATTGAGTTTCTGGCGCTGCATGGCAATGGCGTAGAACGGCAACTGTGGCATGCGCGGACGCGGAACCTGCCACACCGCGACACTGTTTGCGACCCCGGTTTTGTAGTCGAGCACAACATGAGCGTCGTCGATTTCATCGAGCCGGTCGAGAAAACCGTGCAGGCTGAGTGCACCCAGTTCTACATCGACCTCACGCTGATGACAGATCACGTGAAATGGCTTCCGTGTTGACTCGAACTCGAGCCACTCGGTTAGAACCTCGATTGTGCGCAGGCGTTCCAAACTGCGAAAGCGCGTGGTCCAAGCGTCGCTGGCGGGCGGCAAACTCTCCGCCATCGCTTCTTCCACGCAGCTCTCAACAATCGCCGCGCGATCCGCACGCAGCAGCCCCTCGCTGTCTTTCAACTCAGTCCAAATCAATTGCAGCGCGCCATCCACGACCTTGCCGCGCTCCGTCGGGGCCAGCGCTTCATTTGGGCCTTCCGCTTCCCTGGCAAGCAGACGCCGAATCGCAAACGCGCGGAAGGGACAGTTGGATTGCTCCGCCAGCAAAGAGGTTCCACCACCGGCGAACTCTCCAGGACGCAGCGCCGGAGCCATAGCGTCGGCGACCTCTTCCAGTTCCGCGGGCTCAAAGCGCAAGACCGGCGGCACCGGCAACTTGATCGCATCCTCAGCAAGTGCGAAGCTCGCAAAACAAGGACTCCAGCGCTGCTCACGCTCGTCGTCCGTGCGGAGTGCGAGGCTGAGTGAAACACGTGGCGCGGACTGCAACAGCCGTGAACTGATGCGCGCAATACGCGCTTCCGCCTGCGGCGTTCCTGCCATTGCCACGCCCGCTTCCTTCAGCAATGCAATCGGAAGCAGCGGCGATGGCTTGGGAGAATCCGGCCAGAAGTCGTCGCTGCATGAGCCGATCCATAAGGCATCGAAAACCGAACCTTCCGCCTCGTCGACATCCATGATCTGAACCGGCGCATGGAGCGTCTCCGGCTTGAAGTTCTGCGTGGATGCGGCGCGCGTGAGCCACGATACATACCCCTTGAAATCAGTGCGCCAATCCAGCAACTCCAGCGATGCACTGGAACCCAGCAGATCGCGCCATCTCTCCGTACACTGGAACTCCTCGCTGTTGAGCGCAACATCACCCGGCCACCCAAAGGACTCCAGGATTCGGCGCGAGACTTCCGCCCAGTACACGGGAGCCTGCTCCGAAGAAAATGGCGAATGTTTCGGCAGCGACTGCAACGCCACACGCAGCCCCGGCAGCTCCTTCGACTCATGCAACCACTTTGCGAACTCCTCAAAGCTGACTTCGAGCCGCGCGTGTTTTCTTACGCGCGCAAGAAACGTTGCAACGCTCTCGGCCGATTCCGCCAGATACGGTGAACTCAACAGCGACACAAAGGAATGGAAGTCAATCGGAGCGGCGAGCAGTGACAACAACTGCAAAGCACAGCGCACCAAGGGATAGTCGGCAAGCGCAAGAGGCGACGCAATTTCGAAGGCCGCAGGAGCAGGATGGCTCAACAACTGCTCTGGATGAAGCACTGCGCGAAAGGCGCACTCGACTTCAGCAAGTTTGCGATTGAGGTCGAAAAAGATGACTCCGATGCGCGCGCCAGGCAGCGCCTCAATCTGCTGCCGTGCCCATTGCGCCGCCGTGCGTAACTCATCGGCCACGCCGTCGAGTTCGTACCTCTCTGCAACAACTGCAGCCTCCGCATACTCCTGCGCAACGTCCACATGCACTCCAGCCGCTGCCAGTGCATCCACAAAGTTGCGCTGCGACGGCGAGGTGACAGAGAGATACAAAAACAGCTTCCCGGGAACTCCGAGCCTTGCAAGGCAGGGTGCCAACTCCTGCGCCAACAGAGCTTGGCAGGTCCAACCACGGGCCGCAAGATGACGGCGAAACTCCGCAGCCCATCCTGAGAACGCCCGCGTGTCGCTCGATGCGCTCATCTGGGGAGAGTCCAGTGCGATACCGTACTCCATCGCTGTACGGAAAGATTCGGCGGCCAGCGCTGCGGCAGACTCCGGCAGCAACATCTCCCGCCCGCTCGGCGAGCGCTCGATGATCTGCCGCCACAGCAGCAGTTCCTGCTCCCTTTGAAGCGCTTGCAACTTGACTTCGCCCATGATCAGCGCTTCTGAGTAGAGGCGTGCGACGAAGGCTTCGTACGGCAGCACGTCTGGCGTAAGCCACGCCGCGCTTGAGGCACGAAGGCGGCTCTCGGCTGCCGCGCGCAGCGCTCTTGCTGAACGGGTGTTCGTCGTGAGCACCGTCGCCCCGGCAACCAGCTCGCTGACAGCCTGCTCAAAGCACTCGCGATAGGAAGTCACCTTGCCTCCGCCCTGAGCCCAAGAGTACGGGCCTCTGCTGGACTTCGTCCGATGCCACAGCAACGTTCTACCACGCCGACGGGTGCATCTCAACGCAAGAGGCTGCGGAAGGGGCCGTCTCCATAGCTCTCAGCAAATACGCACGCTAGTCTTGCCGCGCCCAGTGATTGCAATCGGTCTGGCAACTTGCAGGGCAAGCCACTGCGGAACGCCACTACCGTCAGCCACTGCAACTTCGAACGCCGTGATCCGCACATCGTAACCAATTGAATGCGAACGCCTTGTGCCGATTGCGGTTGCGTATCACAAAGGAATGTGACTTCAGTCCGTTGAAGTTGAACCGAAGAGAGCTTAGAATAAACTTGGTATTGAAAATGGTTTTCAACTTCATGAAACACCGCGCCACCAACCCCGGGCACTCCCTCTCCGACCTCGCCGTCGGCGAGAGCGGAATTCTGGAAGACTTCGACATGCCCCAGAGCATTGCCGAACATCTCATGAATCTTGGTTTTGTTCCCGGCCTGGAGATTCTTGTAGCTCGCACCGGCCCCGGCGGCAATCCGCGCGTCTACCGTGTTGACGGAACCGAGGTAGCTCTGCGCCGCGACCTGTCACGCTGCATCTCCGTGCGTCCCTTGAGCGACGCTGAAGCAGAGGCGAGGTAGCCGGTGAGTGTTCCGGTATCGATTCCAGGGACTATCTCCGATCCCAGGCACGCACCCGGTTCTCCGGTCTATAAGACGGTAGCGGTAGTCGGGCCGCCCAATGCAGGGAAAACCACCCTCTTCAACCGCCTTACCGGATTGCGTCAGAAGGTCGGCAACTTCCCCGGCGTCACTGTTGAGCACCACACCGGAAGCTTCCGTCTGGACACGGGCGACGAAGTTTCCCTGATCGACCTTCCGGGCGTTTACAGCCTCAATCCGAAATCGGAAGATGAGAAAGTTACGATCGACGTGCTGAACGGCATAATGCCCGGAGCCGAGCGCCCGGACGCCATCATTCTCGTCCTCGATTCCAATAATCTCAACCGCCATCTCATTCTGGCGGGACGCGTCATTGCCCTTGGACTGCCCACGCTGGTGCTGCTGAACATGGCCGACGAGTTGCATAAGCAGGGCGGGCAGGTGGATGTGCTTCCCCTTGCGCGCCAGCTTGGCACTCCAGTCGCACTGGTCAGCGCTGTGACCGGCGAAGGACTGAGTGCAGTGGCGAACTTCCTGGTGGCAACGCCGCAGGCCCCGGAGCCATTGGAGTTGCCAATCTTCGGCGATCCCAGGCATTGCCGTGAGTGGGCAGTCCGGATGGGCTCCCACGCCGCTTACCGTCGTGGCGCAACTCCCGAATGGACTCGCCGCCTGGATTCGATCTTCCTGCACAAGCTCTGGGGCGGAGTCATTTTTGCTGTCGTTATTGTCGCAGTCTTTCAAACCATCTTTTCGCTCGGCCAACCAGCCAGCGACCTGTTGCAACGGCTGCTGGATAACGTAGCGGTGCATCTCGCCAACGCGCTTCCCGCGGGCCTCATCAATTCCCTTGTCGTCAATGGAATCTGGAAGGGCGCCGGATCGGTACTGGTCTTTCTGCCCCAGATTCTGCTTCTCTTCCTCGTGATCGGCATCCTTGAGGACTCCGGCTACCTGGCGCGAGCAGCCGTGATTTCCGACAAGGTGATGGCCAAGGTCGGCCTCAATGGAAAGTCATTCATCCCTTTGCTCTCCGCCTATGGATGCGCTGTCCCCGCCATCATGGCGACCCGCACCATCGAGAACAAACGCGACCGCATCGCCACCATATTGATCGCGCCCTTCATGACCTGTTCTGCGCGGCTCCCCGTGTACACCATGGTGATCGCGGCATTTATTCCTGATCGTCCGGTTCTTGGTCCCGTGGTAGGCACGCGCGCCGTTGCCATGTTGAGTCTGTATGTGCTGGGATTTGCCATGGCTGTGGTCACCGCCAAGGCATTGAAGAGTTCCGTCCTGCGCAGCAAGGACGTCGCATTCATCATGGAATTGCCGCCCTACCGATGGCCCATGTGGAAATCGCTCGGCCTGCGCCTGATGGACCGCGCCAACGCCTTCATCTTCCGCGCCGGAACGGTGATTCTGGGTGTCAGCATTCTGCTCTGGGCGTTGACCTACTTGCCCATGCACAATGGGCAGCCTCCGCAGATCGCCGACAGCGCAATCTCCAAGATTGGGCATTTCATCGAGCCGGCCATCCGTCCGCTCGGCTTCAACTGGAAGATAGGTGTGGGGCTGCTGAGTTCCTTTGCCGCCCGTGAGGTCATCATCGCGACGATGGGAACGCTGCACGGAGTCGATCCTGAATCACATGCCATGGCCTTGCAGCAGGCGCTCAAAAGTGACCTGACTCCCGCGGGGGCAATTGCGCTGCTCGTATTCTTCGCCTTCGCCATGCAGTGTATGTCCACCATGGCTGTGGTGCGGCGTGAGACGAACAGTTGGAAGTGGCCGATCCTCCAGTTTCTTTATATGACTGGAGTGGCGTATGTGGCCGCTTTCGTGGCCTACCGGGTCACACTGTTGTACTGGAATTAACGCTGCCCGCGAATGATTGCACGCCCGGTCTGGCCTGGAGCTCCCCCATATCAACGCTCTCCGGCTCCGATGCGGCAATCAAGGCTCGGCTTATGCCGAGCCTCTTCATTTTGTACAACAGTCCGGTCCTGGTGACTCCGAGCAGGGCTGCCGCTCCTCTGCGGCCGCCCACAACGCCGCACGAGCGCTGCAGCGCGCCGCAGATGAGCTCGCGCTCCATTACATCAAGCATCGGATCCAGGGCAACCGCGGCGCGGAAGAACCGGTCTGGAACTCCCGAACGCTTCTGCTGCTGAGAAGCCTCCAGTGCTTTCAACAGTTCTTCGGGCACAACCGGCTTGCTGAGGTAGTCAACCGCCCCAAGCTTGATCGCGGCAATCGCATCCGGAATCGATGGATTTTCAGCGAGGTAGATCAGCGGAGTGGTAATTCCTGTTTCAATCAGTCGCAAATGCAGCTTCCTGCCCGAGGAGGACTCCACCAGAATCCCATCGTATTCACTGCACTTCCCGCTCCGCAGCAATTCGTCCTGCGTGGCGAACATCTCCACTTCGGCATACCCCTGCAGCGCTGTCCGCAAGAACTCCTGCGCTACCCGGTCTTCATCCAGAACGGCGATCCTCAGCTTAGTCAAGAACCCTCCTTACGGGTGCCGGCCCCAGTTGTTGCTTGGGCGCTCGTGGTGCGTCGAAGCAATGCACCTGCGTTTCCTTCGTGCTCGGAACTTGGCATCTCTGTTTCAAGACTCAAAACGGCTTATCGGCGTTTCCGTGGGGGAATCCCTTACTGCCCAGTTCTAAAACCATAACGCGAATACGCGGGAACTCTAAATTAAGTTCTCGTCATGTTCCATCCATAGTGGACGGTTAACGGGACGAATAGACGAACTTCCCTTGCCGGGAAAAGATGGGGCGGTGCACGACAGCGCAGGCGCTGGTGAGAGCTGTGAGTCCGAGCTGACTCTGCGGCTCTCCGTCCGTCCTGTGCGGACGCTGCAACCCATAGGGTAGGCATGGGAGCTGCTGCAAATGCAGTCACGGTTGTTCTCAGTACCTGCCGCGCCCAACGCACGGCGTTCTCGTTCAGATCAGCCAGCTCCAGAAGCCGGCGTTTTGCCTCTCGTCATCGCCGCTCAGGAATCGTCGCCTCCGCAATCAGCCTCGTCGCGGCCTCTCTTGCCGCGCCGACCAATAAGTCAGCGTGAAAATGTGGATGTGGCTCGTCGCCGCATAAACGTTGAGAAGAATGGGTTTCGCCAAGGTCTTTTCCACATCTTTCGTAGCCCCAGGTTTGACGCTACCCCACCCGATTGTTACTATCAGATTGCGGGGTGGAGCAGCCTGGTAGCTCGTTGGGCTCATAACCCAAAGGTCGCAAGTTCAAATCTTGCCCCCGCAACCAAAAACTCTCACAAAACAAAGCAGTTACGCGGGGCCGCCTAAAGCGGCCCCTTCGCTTTTTAGCCAATATGTCCGCGTTCTGCCCGCTTCCTCATCCACCAAGCTTATCTGCTTGATTTCCCTGAGCCTTTGCCGCTCCCGCCTAGCCGTGGCCGCCAAACTGGATTGCGGTCATTTCTCGCACAGACGGTTGTGTTGAATCATTTTGGCCAATAAATACGCAGGGCACTTGCACTCAATAATCAGGAACTTTGGGTTGAACACCCAAAGGTCCTGTGCGCTTCTCCCCACGACGTGTGGGTTTTGGCCGCCGTCGGAGCCGCGGAAATCTATCGAACGCATGTGGGTGTTCGGATGTGATGTGAGGCGCCGCAAAGTGACTACAGCCTCAGATTGACTTCTTCGGAACGGCGGAAGCGGCGCGCCCGCCAGGCGTTTTTCCATAAGAATTACAAGCAGAACCGTACCGACCCTCTTCACCACTCTTGTGTGCTGACTCTGGTGAAGGAAGCTCCCACCCTACTGCTTCCTCCTCTTCGAAGGGATTCAGATGGCCCCTCCGCTCGAATGCGTCGGCTGAAAGCCCCCCGATCAGCTCGATCACGTCAGGTGTCTCAACATCCAATCATGGGTCACCCTGCAGTCCATGGCGTTGAGACGAACCTGAGCAGGCTTCAGTACCGCTCGCGTACGACTGTATCGCTAAGGTAATGCGCAACGGCAATCTCCAGATTGAAAAACATCCCTTCATGTCGGAGCATCTGCCCCAGTGGTGATCGCTGTACAATCGCCAAAACACTGGGATTCATGCCAATCAGCCACAGTTGAACGCCATGCTGACTTTGCCTCTCCGCCACTTGTGCAAACATTTTCAGCGCGGTGTACTCCATATCGAGGACTCCGCTAGAGTCCACCGCCACCACCTTCGGTTGCGCTTCCCTTATCAGCGGCTCAATCTTGTGTGCGATCTGTGCCGCATTTGCAAAGAAAATCGGACCTTCCGGCCTCAGCAGCAAAAGGCCGGGGAAACATTCATCCTCGGGATGTTCCGCAGATGGCGGCCGAAATACGTTGGTTCCGGGCTTGCGCCGCAGGACATAGACGGGAGGATCGGCTACCTGGTATGCCAGTGTGACCAGGGAAATAATGATCGCGACGATGATTCCCTTTAGCGTGCCGACGAGCACGACGCCTGCGAACGCCACGATCGCCCAGAAAAATTCGGTCCTGCGAATTTTAAGAATGTCATGAAACTCCTTCGGCTTAATTAGTCCGAAAGAATAGACAATCACCAGCGCTGCCAATGCAGATTGCGGCATCATCGCGACGATTGGAGCGAGGAACAACGTGGTCACGAGTGCCATCGCTGCAGTTATCATCTCCGCCAATTGCGTGCGAGCTCCCGCGCGCACGTTAACTGCCGTTTGCGTAGTGCCGCCACCGCCCGGCATGGCATTCACCAGCGCACCTCCAACATTGGCGAGACCTGTCGCAAGCAGCTCTCTGTCTGCCCGCGGCGCTGGCTCGTCTTTTCGCGCGAACGCTCGACCTGCCGCAATCGTCTCCGTGAAACTCATCAGCGCGATTCCTAGTGCACCGGGCCAGAGCACGGTTACCAACGAAAGATCCGGCCTTGCCAGCGAAGGCACACCCGCCGGCAAGTGGCCAACCAGTTCGACACCCCGATTTTGCAGATGCAGCAAGTACGAGCCGGCGATTGCAGCACCTACCGCCAGCAGCGGTGCCGGTAGCTTCGGCATGAGATGCTTCATGCCCATCAGAAGCACAATCACCGTGAGGCCGACCGCCAATGTTGCTAACGATGTTCTTGGAATGTTGTGGACGGTCGAGAGAACGTTTTGAACGAACGTCCCTCTTGCGAAGTGGATGCCAAGCAGTTTCGGGACCTGGTCAACTACGATGACCAGCCCGATGCCAGCTCTAAACCCAACGAGTACCGGCTCGGAGATGAAGTTTGCCACAAATCCCAGGCGAAGGAGGCAGGCCAGCCCAAGTGCGACGCCGACCAGCAGCGTCAACGTCGCCGAGGCTCTCAGCAGGGCTGAGGGGTCGCCGTTCGGCACGACTTGGCCCAACTGAGCGGCGGTCAGAATCGCCACAGTTGTGGTTGTGCTGACGCTGAGCACCCGCGAGGTCCCGAGCATCGCGTAGATCATCATCGGTATTAAGGCGGTGTAGAGGCCCACCTGCACAGGCAGACCGACAATCATCGCGTACGCCATCGCCTTGGGAATGATCACTGCGCCAGTGGTCAGCCCGGCGACGATGTCAGCCTGCAACCAATCCCGACGGTATGAAGCCATCCACTCCGGAAACGGACGAAACCGTGTATGCGTCGACATATTGTAGGCCTACCAGCGCTGCGAGATTATTCGATGCTTCTGCTTCGGTTCTACGTATGCTTTCGCCTCTTGCCGTGGCGGAAGCTTGGGAGGGGTATAGGGAATCTCCTCGTACGGAATGCTGGTAAGTATGTGCGCAATGCAGTTGAGGCGGGCCCGCTTCTTGTTGTCTGATGGAACGATGTACCAGGGCGACACTGCTGTATCCGTCGCTGCCAGCATTGCATCTCGGGCTCGTGAGTAGTCGTACCAGCGACGGTGCGATTCCAAGTCCATTGGACTGAGCTTCCAGCGCTTGGACGGATCTTCAATACGCGCGAGAAAGCGGCTGTGCTGTTCCTCCTCCGATACTTCCAGCCAGTACTTCAGCAGGATGACACCCTGGCTGACCAGAAAGCCCTCGAAAATGGGACAGTCACGGAGAAACTGACTGTGCTCTTCCTTGGTACAAAAGCCCATCACGTACTCCACACCGGCGCGGTTATACCAGCTGCGGTCGAAGATGACGATTTCGCCTCCGGCGGGCAGCTGTTCAATGTAGCGTTGAGCATGGAGCTGCGTTTTCTGCCTCTCGGTCGGCGACGGGAGTGCGACCACGCGAAAGATGCGCGGGCTGACGCGCTCCATGATGCGCTTGATCATGCCGCCTTTGCCGGCAGCATCTCGTCCTTCGAAGATGATCACGATGCGGGCGTTCGTCGCCTTGACCCAGTCCTGGAGTTTGACAAGCTCAACCTGCAGCTTGAACATTTCGGCCTCGTACTCTTCGTTGCCGATCTTCTGTTGGCCTGCGCCGGAGTGCCGACTGTCGCTGTTTAATCCTGATTTCAGTCCATCTTTATTCTTGGATGTCTTGCTCATCGTTCTTTTCCGTCTCCTGGACTCAGCCCGACCGCTTTGGGGCCGGCGCGTGTTTGGGTGAGTTGAAGCGCGACCGTCTTAGCGCGTTTGGTGCGATCCGGCACAAAGCTCCGACGACTGCTTCCAAAGGTCATTGCCGGAACACATGGTGGCGGATGTCGGGCCAGAACTCTTTCACCACATTAGAAATTCCATCGATGCTAATTTGAGTTACCCACCTCTGGCCGGTCTTGGTCCATGTGCGCTCGCCCCGGGGATAGTAGAGGCACGCCACACCGGCTCCGGCGCCGTTACCGACAATCTCAGAGAAGTTGATGGACTTGCCACCGAAGTCTGTTCGCGTGATGGCGAGCCGGTCCAGTGCGTACACAGTCCTCCTCAGTACTCCTCCGTGAAAACGTGTGTAATAGCGCGGATCCTCATGGGTCACCGAAGGCACGATGAACTCGGTGAAGTAGTTGCCAACGGCCTGATCGGCAAATGAATGCCAGAGGTATCGAGAGTAGCCAACGCCTCCCTGGCGAAATTCAGGAGTCGATTTTCCCGCCTGACCGATCCCGGCCATGAAGCCGGCGAAGACTAGTGAGGAGTAGTCGAAGCTGTCCTGGCTGGCGAGCACAAACTTGCTCTTGAGTGAGAGCGGGGGGAGTTGAACATCCGCGCCCACCGCGCGGTAGTTCGGAATCACCCACAGAATGCGCTTGGTCTGATTGCCCTCCGTGCTCACCGGTTGCGGCGCATCCGGAAGCGGGCGCGGCTGGACACCAGCCGGCGAGAATTCGGACGCCGGGAGAAGGGCCGGCGGCTTGTCGGTGGCTTGTTCAAGTTGCGCGGAAGACGGAGTCGCCAATGCGCCGTCCACCGCGCTCTGGGCGAAGATCGCAACCGATGCAAAGAGCACCAAGAAAAATAGGGCTGCGAACCGGCGCAACGGAATACGGCTGGCGACGGGATGGATGTACATGATGTCCCCCATGGTCGTTAATCTCTCTCTTCAGTGATTTCTCAATGTCAGGACGGGACATTGGACCGCGCACACCACGTCGTAAGCACTCGACCAGGGAAGATGTGAGGCCGATTCAACGTGCGTTTTCTGGTTCAGTCCCAGGATGATCATGCCAGCGTGCAGGAACGTTGCCGCCCTCACGATCCCCTGAGAGGGTTCGCCGAATTCCACCAGGTAGCCCGGCTCTTGCTCCAACGCCGCATGCGGAGGAATCAGCTTGGCGAGTTGCTCGGTAGTTGCGACCTTCAAGCTGTCTCGGAGCTTGATGACGTCCATTGCCGTAAACCAGCGATCTCCGGGCGCCGGGACGTCGGAGAGTACGTGGAGCAAGGTCAGCTTCTTCCCAAGCTGGTTCGCGAGTGAGATCGCTCGCGGAAGCGACTCCAGGGACGCTGGCCCAAAATCAGTTGCAAAGAGCATCGGCCGTTCGGCTGCCGCTGACTCGTTGTGCTGGCCGGAGGGCATACGCGGACCAACGGTGAGTACAGGGCATGACGAATTGCGAAACACCTGCTCAGCAACCGAGCCGACGAAGAGTCGCCCCATTCCTCTGCGGCCATGAGTGCCGACGACGATCAGGTCGATGTCCTCGAGCCGGACTGTGTCCTCGATAACCTCATAGACGCACCCGCTCCTGACAACGAACGAGGCATCGACCCCTTGCAGCAGCCTGCTGCGGGAGAGATCGTCTTCCAGCCGCGCCATGTCTCGCCAGGCCGCTTCCGCGGCCACAGCCATTGCGCCCGCACCGCTTAAACTGAACCCCAACGACGAGACGATGTTTAGGACGTAGAGCTTCGCGCCATAGTGGCGGGCGATGGAAATGGCCTCAGCCACTGCGCGGTCAGAGGCGGGCGAGAAGTCGGTTGCAGCCAGAACTGAGCTGAGGTGTAAGTCCTGCAGCCGTGCGGAATGTTGGGGGAGACCCGTTGTTGCGCTCACTTCCATCTCCTATCTTCTATCTTCACGATGTGCGATTTGCATCATTGGGCGGCTCGCATGTTCCTTGCGACTGGGCTTCATCCTGCGGAAGCCCTTGCAGACAAGTTGAGGCACTTGCCGTGAAAGCCCGCCCACTTTCGATTGACTACCAGCTCATACTGCTGCCGTAGCTTGTCTGGTCCAGGTGAGCTGAGGTAGTACACACGCACACGGTGGGGTTCTTCAACGTACCCGATGCTGAAGACAAACACCGCTGGGCCGGCAGCTATCTTCGAATTTCGCCACACAACTTGCATAACCGACTCTCTTCTGTGATAACCACAACTGCGGAAACATCCCGCCTGTCGCTATCTGGCCTCGTGTTGCAGAGGCATTGCTATTTCTGCTCAAGGCGATCGGTCTTCCCGCCGAGCCGTACCACGACCTGCGACTCCGCACTGCAACCGGACTTTCTGCTGCATACTAGAAGTGACTTTTGCCTTTGGAAGTAAATCTAGGCAGGACAAACTCCTGCGCAAGGCTGCTGACCACCCGCTGGCCGGTGCTAATGAGGAAATTCCCAAACACCATTCCCACACCGCGATTCGATGTCGGATAGTACGCATTCGCAAGAGAAGCGGTGGCCAGGTCGCCACCTATGCTCGAGTAGTTTGGCTGCAAATGGCCGTTGTCTCCCCTGCAAATGAACGGGCTGGAGAGCGCGTGGAGCGCACGCGACTTATTTGTGCCCGTGCCCTGGTAGAAATAGCGCGGGTCCTGATGCAGAAGTGATGGCAGAATGGCGCCGCCAATCATAATGTTGGCAAAGCCGTCAGTGGCGCCCGCGCCCAAGCGCTGACCATAGCCCCTCGCACCCTGAACATAGTTGGGTATGTTTGCAGCCTGCTGGATGCCGGCAAACCCGCCAACTCCAATAAAGGTAACCGGATCGGTGGAGACTTTCAGAGCAAGTTTGAACTTCAGCTTCGTGGTGAGTGGCTCGGCGTTTTGGTCATAGGCAACATAGAAATTGGGGATGATACCGAACACGCGCTGCCGCTCCTCAATCTTGACCTGCTCGGTGGCAACCTCCACGGATGAATAACGCACGTCTACTGTGGTTACTTCCTCTGCGACCCGGAGTTTGCTGTCAGTCAGGATGAGGCACTGGCTTGGCCTGAGGACGATGTCCGGAGATGTCCAGTCGGCGAATCCCTTTGCGCTGATTCTGAGATGATAGGTTGTCCCAGGCTCTAGATCTGTGAATTTGAAGAATCCACTATCGTTCGCGGCGATCATGCGCTGCCCCCTGGGTGTGCCGTCTTCGAGAACGATTATGGCAGTCGGAATGGCGCCGCCGTTCGCATCGATGGCGGTCCCGAGGATGATTCCCTTTTGCGCGTCAGGGGCATCTATCTGTTGGCCAATCGCCGCAGTGGCGACTGACAGACACACGATCAAAACGCAGAGCAATTTCTCAGTTAGAGAATTGCGCCTTCGCGAACCGGGATGAGTTTGAAATCCATTCCGCTCCGCTTGTCTGGCACTGAGCAAGTTCACATTTCCTATTGACATAGCGTTTTCCATACACAAACACGGTTTCTACCCGCTGTTACCTGGCCTCACCCTGCCGCAGTGGCATGACCTTTGCTACCCAAGCCGCGCGGTCCTCGCGCGAAGCCGTTCCATACGGCAAGGCATGCATCAGCTTCAGTGAGTAATCCACCTGCTGCCCGCACTCAAAGCACACCTGATACGACCGGTGGTTGATCGTAAAGACGCGGCTCACATTGTGGTGATGACACTCGAACATTCCTCTTACCGTGTTCCATAGACCTTGCAGAAGCTGCTTCATCTCTTCCTCCGTTTACCGATATAACTGGGATCATGCATGCAGCGGCTGCCCACCCGATCGGGTCAGCTCTCGGCGAGAGGCAGCCACCGCATTGCCGGGAGACGGTCAGCAGTGGCTGCCCCCGGCGCAATCCGTCATCTCAGAAGGTAAAGACCAAACCTGCTGAGGGCACCGCAGAGTGTGTGAACTTGTCCGTCTTCAGATCGCTGCGATCGAAGTCCGGAGCCTTGTAAACGAAGCCGCGGTACTCGGCGCGAAGTGCGACGTGCTTCATGAGCGGCACATCCGCTCCCCCGCCGTACACGAAGCTTCCGCGTGCCTGCGTCTCAATCGACTTCGCGTCGTGAGGATCGAAGATGATTCCGCCGCCGCCGGCGAGGGCAAAGGGCCTCACCTTCTTGAATTCCGGCAACTTCACCACGGCCGCGCCGGTGATGGCGCTCACGTTTGTCTTGATGTCCGTGCCGCCAGACTTGGGATAGTCCTGCGAGTTGCGGAAGTAGTCGTAGTCGGCTTCAAGTGCGAAGCGGTGATTCAGGTTGTAGCGATATCCAGCGAGAAAGCCGCCGGAATAAGTGGGGTTGTTCTCGACACCCTTGTTAGTCGAGTCCTTGGTGAAGAAGCCGTCACCCTGAATGGTCACTTCGTTCTTTGCTTCCTGCGCCCAGACAAAAGAGCCCAAAGCCAACATCACACTGAGCATGACAACAATTCGTTTCATCTTTGATTCACTCCTTGCAATCCAGTAATGCCTTGCAACCACGATGAGTGCACGTGGCTTGCCTAAGTCAGCCGCGCGCCACGTCGTTGATTTTTCAGTTGCTTGGCAACTGCCGTGAGAAATCCGTGTCCGGTGAGCCGCCCGTCGGTCGGCAGAACGACCTTATTTGGGCAGGCATCGCCATGGTCGGACCGAGCCGTTCATCTATGCCGCCCAGCTTCAGAGCCAGGCGCTCTGGGCACCGCCACTTTCATAACCTCCAGCTTTTGTTGGCAGCGCAGGACTTTTGCGAAATGCTTACAAATTAATTGACGAGTGCAAGAACAGCGGCAGTTCGGGCTTGCGCCGAACTGCCGTGTGGGGTGGCGGGAACAACATGGGGTGTTAGCTATCTGCGTTGCAGTTTAGTTGCCAACGCCAGATGGAAGCTGTTTCACCAAATCAGCTCTCCACTGTGAGTCACGGGCTCGGCATGTAAATACACTTGCTTGCGTTGGACAGTCCATTGCTCGAAGACGCAGCACGCAGCAGCAACGGAGGTACGTGTTACCCCCAAGCGAATCGAACAGTCCTGGAGGGCGCAGTGGGAGACTCCGCGGAGAACTCCGACGGTGCGAACGAACGGATCTAGCTCGGCGGCGACCTTCTGGGCCGAAACCGATTGAAATTCTCGAAACTTCTCCAGGGGAACAGGAACATGTCCACCGTGGGAGCACCAACTCTGATCGTACTTGCGGGAAGCAAGAGATATCTGGGTGTGTACGCGTTGGATCGCCTGTTGGATGGTTGCCGAGCGGGCCCATTGTGTAAGCCAGTCCACGAACAACCCTGAGTGCTGCTGGCTGATTTTTCGCGCGTCGACCAGGCATTCCTCCGCGACCTGCGAGTCTCCGGCGATGACCTCCGCCAGCCACAGCAAGAACGCAGAATCAGAGTCGAATGCAGCGTCCAACTGAATGGAGCGCGCGGCTCCGGATTCTATTCCGCTTTTATCTGCGTTCCCGAAGAAAAACATAAATATGCTCCTGGGGCTCAGCGCAGGCCAAGAGGCGTGCGCTGAGCCGGCGCTGAACGAGTGGTTTTAGTGCCCACGAGCTAGCTCGTCTTTGCCGGCACCCGCTTTCGGCGCTGGATCGATGGCACCCACGTATTGCCGAAGGCGAAGACGCTCGCAGACGTTCAGCGCATAGCAACTCCGCGCCGTAAACTGCACGCCAAGCCGCCTCAGCCTCTGTAGCACCGCTTCCCCCGTGGCATCTACGAAGACCACTTCGGACAGGTCAAAGACGATCTGCTGAGTAGTAGTGCTTCTCAACACGAGGCTTTGGGCGTGCTCTGCGAAGGTCCCGACGAAGCGGCCTTCGAGTTGCCACGTGACAGTCTGATCTTTTGTGTGAATCTCCATTCGCAACATGCCGATGCACTCCGTATTACCTTCACGGAAGGTGCAATTGCGAGACCAATGAAACCCCAATCACCTCAATGGGTTAGGGTGGAAGGCATTGGGTGTGCCTGCCCAGATTTGGGTATTTGCCTGAATTTGGGCAGAGGCAGGGAGAGAGCGTCAGTTGGATGTTAGCGGTTTGAATGAACTTCGGACTGTTGCAGCGGGGTACTCAGTAGTACGCGCGGGTAATGCCGAGCTTTTGCATCTTGTTTTGCAGGGTTGTGCGCTTCAGCCCGAGGCGCTCGGCAGCTCCGCCGGCGCCGGAGATCCTTCCATCCGAGGCCTTCAGTGCGTCGATAATCGCTTGCCGCTCGGTCTGCTCAAACGTCAGCTCCGATGCGGGCGTCCGAGTCGGGGTGGGGGTCTTCAACTCATTGATCGGGATCTTGAGCTCTTCACCCGGGCTGAGGATGACCGCCCTCTCGATGAAGTTTTCCAACTCGCGGACGTTGCCTGGCCACGGAGCATGAATCAGTGCCTCCATGGCTGGCTT
>Ga0181534_10000090_pt1 | contig 67475 bp, 54 predicted proteins | sample PEATcosm2014_Bin_37_FD_119758 | JGI IMG/M metagenome (GOLD analysis project Ga0181534, IMG submission 119758) | Peatland microbial communities from MTU Mesocosm Facility, Houghton, MI, USA - PEATcosm2014_Bin17_10_metaG | ecosystem: Environmental > Terrestrial > Soil > Wetlands > Peat | place... | reverse complement strand
GCGGACCGGAATGGAACTCTACGAGCTGATGCGCCAGCAGGAGCACATTCCCGCCGACACGGAACCTGCGAAATTCGCGGCGCTGCTTGCCGCGCTGGTCTCCAGCGGATTCATCGTCGTTCCTGAGTTCGCGCCGCCGGCCATTGTGCGAGCAGCGGCGGCAAGCCAGTAGCACGGCGACAACCCGAGGTTTGCGTCTTCTTTGCAGTGTATGGCTGCGCCGTGTCCCTGCGAAGGCCACACGGCACAAGCCGTTCTGCTCTCACTTTGCCTGCGGCAGCAGGATGATCAGTTCCAATTGCGGGTTGACGATATCGGAAGGCACATAGGCCGCAAGGTTGCGGGCCCTCTGCACGGCTTCCCAGGCAACGCCCGACTGGCTAAGACTGAAGTACTGGTATTTCAGCTTCAGCGGAATTGCCGCCGGAGGCGAGGAAAGATGCGCCAGCGTCATGCCTGGCAGCGCCTGCTTGATGAGGTGCTCCACGTGGTTGGCCGAACACACCTTCAGCAACTGCGGACACTTGCGGATTAAGTCCGGCTCGGGCATCTCGGCGCTGACCGCCAGGTACATGCGGGTGCCTTGCAGATAGCGGTCCTCGGCCAGTTCGGTGGCGTAAATGGAGGGCTGCACGCGCTTGAGGGGCAACGACACCACGTTGCTGGGAACAACCGTTTCCAACAGCAGGCGCAGTTGCTCATTCAAAGCAGTGAAGCACTTGCCCAACTCGTCGTGATCGTAGGCGGGCAGATCGCGGGGCTGCACCTTGGGGGAGAAGGTCGTGAGTGAGCCTGCCATCTCCAGCATCGCGGCGAACAGTTCCTCGGGATGGCCCTTCTTGGTTTCGTAGAGATGGCTGAAAACGGGAAAGTGCGAGTTGATGGTATAGAGCAGCCAGAAATTGGCGATGTCGCTGGCGGTGAAATCAGCGAGGCTCTGGTTCTTCTGGCGGCGCATTCCGGCCAGATCGCTGCTCTTGGCGTGAAGGATCTCAACGATGCCGCGGAGCATGATCATCAGGTACTCGCTGGCGGTGATCGACAGCAGAGGCGGCACAAAAACAGGGTTGACGCGAAAGGTGCCGACGCCGGTGCGCTCGATGTTGGCAACCTTGAGTTTGGAAGAGCCTTCGAGGTTCTCGCCCTCCAGCAGGATGCGGAAGTTCTTGCGCGCCACCTGCACCGGCTTCTCGGTGACGCCGGTGTTTTCATCGCGGAACATCTCCAGGGCTGCGACGAAGCGGGTGCCGGGGTTGTTCCGCGAGAGCGAGACGTTCAGTCCGCGCTGGCGGTACTCGGGCACGGCGAGATAGACGTCCAGATTGTTGCGCTCCGCGTCGAAGTGCTCGGCGAGGGCCTTGGACCCTGGTGCGGGGTCCGAGCCCGGAATGTCGAAGAGCAAGCCCTCGGGAAAGATTCCGGTAGCGCGGGAGATGGCAAACTCCCCGTCGCTCAGTTTCTGCTGGTCGATGGCGAGTTCGGTGAATCCCCACGGACGAAAGTTCAGCGCCTGCAGCTCGAATTGCCGCATATCGCCGAGAAAACGGTCCTGCATCTGCATATGCTGCGGCGTGAGGAAGGTACCCTTGGACCAGATGACCGGCTGCAGTTGCTTCATATGGAGAGCCTCTTCGATTGCCCACGATAACAAACTTGACCAGCGAGGGGAAGCCGGATATTGCAACAGCGCACGCCGAAGCAGCTTGACGCAGGGCTTGAAGGGCCGCAGAATGCTCTGCATAGGCATGTAAGAACGAGGAGCTTCTCATGGCTGGAAGTCGCTTGCCTTGGCCTCTATGCTGCACGAAAGACAGTTTCGACACAGGCACTCTGGCATTAGCCCAATTCTTCATGCCAGGACCTGTCTGCACCTTTCGGATTGCGGAGATGATCGCCGAATCGATCGCTCTGGGCACTCACACGGCACCCATAAATCCGCAGCTCAAGAAGAAACCCGCAAAGCATCGCCGCCGCCGTCATCCTGTAGCAAAACCCGATCCAAAGGTCATGGCAGCCATCAACAATGAACTTGGTACCAGGGTAAATTTCGACAAATTGGCAGATTACGAAGGCGGACAGGCGTTGCTCGGCTACATCCCGGGCCACACCGCAGGAAACAAGAACGACGGCGACAAGGTCGCAGGGATCAGCGGCGTCACAATTGCAACTGGTTTCGACATCGGACAATGGTCGGTACTGGACCTGAGCAAGAAGCTCGACCTGCCGCAAGCCCTCCAGGATAAATACAAACGTTTTTGCGACAAGCATCAGATCACCGCGGTCAATGAGTTGGAACGCGAGGGGCTCCAAGTCACCAAGCCGGAAGCTGATGAGACGGACATGAAGGTGCAGCGTTTCCACCTGATCGCTGCGGTCGGCAGTTGGGATACTTCCGCGAAACCTTACAAAGCGTTCCGGGATTTGACGATGGCACAGCAGACGGTGATCCTGTCCAGAACCTATCACCAGGGAACAGGAATGCCCAAGAAACACATCTCAAAGGCCTTCTACTCGGCTGCGCAAAGCGGGGACTGGGACGCGGCGATAAAAGCCTTGCGAAACTATGGCGGAGGCAAGATACCCAAGTGGTACCAGACGCGAGTCAACCAGGAAGCAGACTATCTTGCCCAGGATCTAACTGGCCCGGTTCAGGCCAACAAGGAAAACACTCCAAAGGTGCCCCGCCCATGACACGCGTAAACCGTCCGGTAACATACCTGACTGCTTTGCCTCTTTTATTGTTACTTGTAGTTGATGTTTTGTCCGCAAATGGTCAGAGCTTTGATTGCCGAATGGCGTCAACCGCGATTGAGAAGTCCATATGTGCCGATGAACAACTAAAACTATTGGACGCAGAACTTGCAAAGAGTTACCACACAGCCATCAAGCAGATTGAACCAGAAGGCGAGAAAGCTATCGTGACGACGCAGCGGGCCTGGGTCGCTGATCGAAATCGACGATGTGCGACCGGAAACAGCGACTGTCTCGCTCAGGAATACCGCGAACGCGAAGAGATCCTCACTGCTCTACTGGCCCGCGGCTCCGCGGAGAACCCAGTAATCGATGCTGCAGACCCAGCCGTTCTCCTCGGCAGTTGGACTGTTTCCTCCTTTGCAGGTGATCCTTCTCCATCAGGCCCATTGACTCCCGTCGCAGCCCATCTGCCTCCGCCTGGAGCACAGATCACAGCCAGGGCCGGTGAACTGTGCATCGTCGCCCCTCCGCAGGCCAAGCTTTGCAGCAAGTTTGGACTCGCGATTGAACCTCAGTCTTCAGAGTCTCAGCATCAGGGCAAGGCACCCACGGGAGACGGTGTAACCATGCTCACTTATTTTGATGGGAAGGCAGACTTTGAACTGGTGGCCGGCCCCCTTCAGGAATTGGCTGCAACCTCCGTTGCCTGCGAAGCTGCCGCAAGGAATTGCCGCCGCATCACCCAACGCTGGCTTGCCGCCTCGCCTGACTCGACGATCAAGACCTTTCACCTGTTCACCGCTTCATCCGGAAGATGATCTTCATCCTGCGCGTTGATATGACAACCTGCAGACGATGTTCTTACTGACGCGGAATGGTCTGAAGTTACTCACGGGCGAACGATAACAGAATAGTTATTAGTGCTTTTGCTAATTGTAATAAGAAGGGAACTAAGGCGCTCAGATGCTGCAAGGCACGCCAGGTGCGCGGCGACATCTCCCAATTTAGCGATTGACACCATAACTCCTGAATTGATAGGCTTTCGCGCGACAACGCATACGGCTCCCGGCGTTCAGCTTTGTTCAGTTAATTCGGTCATGCAGAAGGCTCAGACGCAAGTGCCCCGAGCCGCATTCGTCTCTCGCATTCTGTCTTAAAGATTAGCTTTTAATCAAGCTTCGCAGCAGTGTTTTCAGTCCATCACGGGGTGATGTTATGGCTAGAGAAAGTACGCAGCAGAAACTCAGTCGGGTGCGGCCACCACGCGTGCACATCACGTATGACGTTGAAGTTGGCGACGCCATTGAAAACAAGGAAATCCCATTTGTGATGGGAGTGCTCGGCGACTTCACCGGCCAACCGACACAACCGTTGCCCCGCGTACGGGATAGAAAGTTCGTCGAAGTAACACCCGACAACTTCGACACCGTGCTGGAGGGAATGGCACCTCACCTCTCTTACTCAGTTGACAACAAGCTGAGCGACGACCCGGACGCCGGCCAACTCAAGGTCGATCTGCGCTTCAAGAGTCTCGAGGACTTTGAGCCCGAGCGGGTCGCCAGCCAGGTGAAGCCGCTGAAGGAACTGCTCGATCTTCGAACCCAGTTGTCTGATCTGCGGGGCACCCTGCAGAGTAACGAAAAGCTTGACGAACTGCTGATGGAAGCAGTCACCGACAGTGGCAAGGCAGAGAAGCTTCGCGCCGAGCTGGGACTGTCGCCGAAACCGGGGGAGGAAGAGTAATGGCAGACGAAAGGAAACAGGCCGCTGCCGCTCCGGCCACCTTTGAGAATTCTGAGATCAGCCTGCTGGACCAGCTTGTCGAAGAAGGCCGTTTTGCGCGGGACGCCGCGGCGACCGAGCGCGGCAAGGACATGGTCAAGCAGTTTCTGGCCCAGGTACTGGAGGGCGAGATGTCGGTTTCCCGTGACGCGGAAGCCACCATCAACGCCCGCATTGCCCAGATCGATCACCTGATCTCGATTCAGTTGAACGAGATTCTTCACCATGCGTCGTTCCAGAAGCTGGAAGGCTCCTGGCGCGGACTGCGGTACTTACTCGATCACTCGGAAACGAGCGACAAACTCAAGATCAAGGTTCTCAACGTCAGCAAGAAGGAACTGCTGCGCGACTTACAGCGGGCCGTGGAGTTCGACCAGAGCGCGCTGTTCAAGAAGGTCTACGAAGAAGAGTTCGGAATCTTCGGCGGCGCTCCCTTCTCGTCATTGATCGGAGACTTCGAGTTCGGCAAGCATCCCGAAGACATGGAGTTGCTGGAAAAGATTTCCAACGTGGCAGCCGCCGCGCACGCGCCGTTTCTCTCCGCTGCTTCCCCGGATATGTTCAACCTTCCCAGCTTGTCTGAGCTGGGCGCGCCGCGGGATCTGGGAAAGATTTTCGACACCACCGAATATGCGAAATGGAAATCCTTCCGCGCTTCCGATGATGCCCGCTATGTCGGCCTCTGCCTGCCGCATGTGCTGATGCGCCTGCCCTACGGGCGGGACACAAAGCCCGTGGAAGGCTTCAACTACGAAGAAGGCGTGGATGGCACCGATCACAGCAAGTATCTCTGGGGGAATGCTGCCTATGCCCTTGGCGCACGGCTGAGCGACGCCTTTGCGCAATATGGCTGGTGCGCGGCGATTCGCGGAGTGGAGGGTGGCGGATTGGTTGAAGGCCTGCCGGCACACACCTTCCGTACGGATGAGGGCGACGTGGCGCTGAAGTGCCCGGTTGAAATCGCCATTACGGACCGGCGCGAAAAGGAACTGGCCGACCAGGGATTCGTTCCCCTGGTGCATTGCAAGGGGACTGATTTTGCCGCGTTCTTCAGCGTGCAGTCCAGCCAGAAGCCCAAGGTGTACGACAAAGAGGCGGCGAATGCCAACGCACGGCTATCCGCACAACTGCCCTATATTCTGGCGATGTCGCGCTTCGCTCACTACTTGAAGGCGATGATGCGCGACAAGATCGGCAGTTCGATGTCGCGTGCCGACACCCAGCGCTTCCTGAACAACTGGATATCGCAATATGTCTGTGCGGACGACAATGCCTCGCAATCTGTCAAGGCGCAGCTGCCGCTGCGCGAAGCCAACATCGAGGTTCAGGAAATAGCAGGCAAGCCCGGAGCCTATCGTGCTGTTGCTTTCCTGAAGCCTCACTTCCAACTGGACGAGCTTAGCGTCTCTTTGCGTCTGGTTGCTGATTTACCGCAGTCAGCGCGCAAATAACAACCGGAAATGCAGCCGGGAAGAGGTGCTTCGGAAATGGCCCGCCTCTTCCTGCCACGGCTCAACTTTCAATCCCGCAGAAACGCGGAAGAACGTAGCACGATGGAGGCGTATATGGCGGTAGTTGATTATTTCATCAAGATTGACGGTATCCAGGGCGAGAGCCAGGACGACAAACACAAGAACGAGATACAGCTTGAATCGTGGTCGTTCGGCGAGAGCAACGCCGGTTCGTTCGCCGTGGGAAGCGGCGGCGGCTCGGGCAAGGTGCAGATGCAGGACTTCCAGTTTACGAAGAAGGTAGACAAGGCCGGTCCCAAGCTCTTCCTGGCCTGCGCCCAGGGCGAGCACATCAAGACCGCGGTGCTTACCTGCCGCAAGGCTGGCAAGGACCAGCAGGAGTACCTGAAGATCACTCTTTCCGACGTGCTGGTCTCTAATTACCAGATCGCCGGGACGGGTGGAGCAGACAACAATATTGTCCCGCTGGAACAGTTCTCGCTCAACTTCGCCGGCATCAAGCACGAGTACAAAGAACAGAAACCCGACGGATCCCTGGGCGGCAGCACGGTAGCCGAATTCAGCGTGAGAACCATGAAGGCATCGGTGTAGTGGATGAATGCGAACGAGTTGTTCCGCGACGGCAAGCTGTCCGATGCAATTCGGGCGCTGAACGAGGAAGTCCGGCAGAATCCGCTTGATACAAAGAAGCGGACGTTTCTGTTTGAGCTTCTATGTTTTGCCGGCGATTGGGAACGCGGGGGAAAACAACTCGATGTTTTGGCGCAGGGCGGCACGAACGCGGAATTAGGCGCGTTGATGTATCGCTCCGCCCTGCACGCCGAACGTTCGCGGCAACAGTTTTTCGAGAGCAAGGCGTATCTGGACTCCGCTGCGCCCGGCTTGGATAACGCGGAATGCAAAACGCCGCCCGTGGCTGAGGAGGCCGAGCCGGACCGGGGCGGAACTTTCAATGGCCAGCCGTTTCATGAGATCAGCGACGCCGACCCGAGAATCGGCGCCCGGTTGGAAGTCTTCGTCGCGGGCCGATACCTGTGGATTCCCTTCGAACACATCGCCTCGGTTCAGATCCAGGCTCCCAGGCGGCTCCGCGACCTGCTGTGGGCGCCGGCGCTGATTACGAACGGCTCAAACTTCAAGGGGCGCGATCTGGGAGAAGTGCTTCTCCCGGTGCTCTCCCCGTTTTCCTTCACCCACGAGGATGATGCCGTCCGGTTGGGACATGCCACCGTCTGGCAGGAGATTGATGGGGTGGAGGTTCCACTCGGTCAGAAGTTGCTGTTGGTCGATGGGGAGGAAGTCCCGCTGCTCGAACTCCGAGCGTTGCAATTCAACGCGAGCCGCGAAGCGGCGTCCGCTGGGTAGCTACATGGCGACCGGTGATGAATTGCTGAATCCGATTCCAGGGCCAAATCCGGGCGGAGCAAACCTGCGGTATGATCCGGCTTACGACAAAATCAAAGAGGCCAGGCGCGAAGACGATACAGCCCCGCAGGGCGATTGGGCGCGAGAGTTAAAGAAAGCGGATTGGCCGCTCGTCATCAAGCTGTGCGGCGATCTGCTCACCAACAAAACCAAGGATCTTCACCTGGCTGCCTGGCTGACGGAAGCGCTCGTCCGGCGGGATGGGTTTGCCGGATTACAGCAGGGGCTTGAGCTTTGCCGCGGCTTGGTCGATCAGTTCTGGGATCATCTTTATCCCGAAGCCGAGGATGGCACATACGAAGAGCGGGCTGTGCCCTTGGAGTGGATTGGCAGCCGCCTTGGGGACGGACTGAGACAAATTGCGCTCACCCGAAGTGGCCTTGACTGGTTCAAGTACAGGGAGTCGCGCTCTGTTGGATACGAAGCTGACACCTCCAGTTCCGACAGTAAACGCGAGGCGCGGGAGCAGGCGATCGCCGAGGGAAAGATTTCGGCGGAAGAATTCGACAAGGCGGTCGAATCAACTCCAAAGGAGTTTTATCAACGCCTGCTGTGTGAAATCGACGGCTGCACGGAGAGCGTTAACGAGCTCTCACAGGACTGCGACAGCAAGTTCGGCGAGTTTGCACCCGGCTTCTCCGGGCTGCGCGAGTCCCTGGAATCGTTGCGTCAGACGGTTGTCGTTCTACTGGGGAAAAAGCGTGAGAGCGAGCCCGACGAGGAAGTAGAACAGCCTGCAACGCAAGACGAGCAGGCAGTGTCCGAAGCGAGCGCAGAATCCTCATGGGCGGGCGAGTCCCAACTTGGCGGTGCCGCGGCAGCGCCGGCACGGGCACCAGTCAAAAAGGCGGTTACGGCGGAACCGGCCGACCGGGACGATGCCTACGCGCGCCTGGCAGCGCTGGCTTCCTGGCTTCGAAAAGAGGACCCATATAATCCGGTTCCATATGTGATGGTTCGCGCCATGCGCTGGGGCGAACTACGCGCCGCGGGCAGTCAGATTGATTCCAGCCTGCTTGAACCACCCTCGACCACGTTACGCACGGAGATTAAGCGCCTGTACAACGACGGCGACTACGATCAGCTTTTTACAGTGATCGAAACGGCGGCGGCCGAGCCCTGCGGTCGCGGGTGGCTCGACCTGCAACGTTATTTCTGCAATGCCTGCGACAATGCAGGGGGATACGAGAACGTGAAGAGCGCCGTGGTCGGCGATCTCAAGGCGCTCCTCTGGGATTACCCGGAGTTGGCAAAGACGACTCTGCTGGACGACACCCCAACGGCGAATCCCGAGACCCAGGCGTGGCTGGAAACACTTCTCAAGCGCGACGCTGAAGCCCCGAAAGAAGAAGAGCAGGAATTGCCGGCTGCGCCGCCCGTAGCCGTGAGATCCGCAGGCCAGGGAGCAGGAGATGGAGAGCCTGCCGCGCCGGATATTTTTGAAGTGGCGAAGCAGGCGGCCAGCCGCGGACGCGCCGACGAGGCTATCGGTATGCTCGCCCGCGAGGTGGCTGTGGAGCGCTGCGGCCGCGCCCGCTTTTTGCGCCAGATACAGTTAGCCCAGATATGCATGTCCACCAGCCACGAGACCCTGGCCCATCCGATCCTGGAGAGCTTGGCGGAAGAGATCGAGAACCGCAATCTGGAAGGATGGGAACAGGCCGATCTGTTGGCCCACGCATTAAGTCTGCTCTTCCGCTGTAGCAACAAACTGAAGGAAGATCCCGAGATTAAGAAGAGGTTGTACGCCCGCATCTGCCGTCTGGACCCGGTGCGGGCACTGGACTTGAAGTAATCGGCGATTGCTTGCCGAGGATCGCGCCCGCGCGTCTTGCGGGCAGACATTAATACCGGGCAGATATGCACGGGACAGAAGGCAGGCGGCGTTCCATGGCACGTTTTGAACCTGAGTTGATCATCACGCAATCCGTGCTGGACCGGTTGACTGATGACGAACCCGCCACGCCCGCCGATCCTCCGATAACTCGCGCCCAGTCTTTCCGCGTCTTCAAGGCGGCGCTTCGCCGCGATCTGGAGTGGCTCCTCAATACGCGGCAGACCCCGCAGCCTGCGCCGGAGGACCTCCATGAGCTGCCCAAGTCGCTCTTCAACTATGGACTTCCGGATCTTGTTTCACTATCAACGGAATCGGTGCGGGACCGCAATCTGCTGCAGCATCGGCTACAGGAGGCGGTAGAGATTTTCGAGACCCGACTATACAACGTGCGCGTGATTGGAGAACCCTCTGTCCACGGCGGACGGATGCTGCGCTTTCGCATCGAGGGGCTGGCTCGTCTGGACCCGGCGCCGGAGCAGGTCAGTTTTGATACCGTACTCGAATTAACCAGCGGCGAGTACGAAGTGAAATGATGAATTGCACCGCCAATGCAGTTGCGTGCGCGCAGGCAGAAATATCGCGGCCCCTGAGTGGATCGATAAGGGTAAACGGAAATGCGTGAAGAGCTTCTGGCATATTATGAGCGCGAGCTGACTTACCTGCGACAGATGGGGTCCGAGTTCGCGCAGAGATACCCGAAGATCGCATCCCGGCTCATCCTGGAGGCGGACCGCTGTGCGGACCCGCACGTCGAGCGGTTGCTGGAAGCATTCGCCTTTCTGGCGGCGCGCGTACATCTGAAGATCGACGACGATTTTCCCGAGATCACCAACGCGTTGTTCGGCATCCTCTATCCGCACTACATCCGCCCTATACCGTCGATGTCGGTGGTGCAGCTTCATCTTGACCCCGAGCAGGGCAAGCTGACGACCGGGCTGACGGTTCCCCGCGAATCCATGCTCCACTCGCGTGAGGTCGAGGGCGTGCCATGTAAGTTCCGCACCTGCTATGACACCACCCTGTGGCCGGTGAGCGTCGCAGAAGCCCAGTGGCGGACGCCGGACCGCCTGACTCCTCCGGTGCGTGCAGCCGAAGCCGTGGGCGCAATCCGGTTGGTTCTCAAGTGCCTGCCAGATGTGAGCTTCGACAAGCTGGAGATGCGGTCACTTCGCTTCTACCTTAACGGCGAGAGCAAACTGGTTCACACACTCTACGAGCTGCTTTGCAACAACTGTAGTCAGATCCTGCTGCGCCATCCGGGGCCTGGCTCGCGCAAGGAGCCGGTCGTCTTATCGCCCGGCATGCTGCGACCGGTAGGCTTTGAGGATAGCGAAGCGCTGCTGCCATATCCGCGGCGCTCATTCTCCGGCTACCGCTTGCTCCAGGAGTACTTCACCTTTCCGGAGAAGTTTTTCTTCCTGGAACTCGATGGGCTGGAGGCACTCGGTTCCATGGGACTCGGCTCCGAGGTCGAGATCGTATTCCTGTTGAAGCGCTTCGAACGTCAGGAGCGCGCGCAAATGCTGGAACTGGGCGTGATGGCGCAAACCTTCCGCCTGGGATGCACACCCATCGTGAATCTGTTTTCGCAGACGGCGGAGCCGATACTGCTCGACCAGACCCAGTACGAGTATCCGATTGTGCCGGATGTACGCCGCCAGTACGCCATGGAGATTTTCTCCGTGGATAGCGTGGTGGGCACCAATCCTCGCTCCCGCGAAGTTACCCAGTATCTTCCGTTCTACACGTTCCACCATAGCCATGGGGCAAAGAAGCAGAACGCGCCGGCCTTCTGGCAGGCGACGCGGCGCAGCGCCGGCATTCGTGAAGAGGAGCGCAGCGACGTCTACTTATCGCTGCTGGATATGACGGGGTCGCCGGTGAATCCAGAGGCTGACGCTATCACCGTGCGCTGCACTTGCACCAATTTCACGTTGCCATCAAGGCTGCCATTCGGCAGCGAACAGGGCGATTTTGAACTCCAGGGAGTTTCTGCGATTCGCAAGATCGTTGTGCTGCACAAGCTCACTCCCACGCTGCGGCCGCCTTCGGGCAAGGGCGCGCTGTGGCGGCTGCTGTCGCATCTCTCGCTGAACTATCTGTCGCTCGTGGACGAGGGGAAGGAATCGCTGCAACAGATCCTGAATCTCTACAATTTTTCCGATTCGATTCATTTGCAGAACCAGATAGCCGGCATCACCAAGATCCATTCCGCCCGGCATTTTGCACCGGTGATCACCGACAACGGAGTGGTTTCGGCGCGCGGCACGCGCGTAGGGCTGGAGTTGGACGAAGAGCAGTTCGTGGGCGGAGGCGTGTATCTGTTCTCCAGCGTGATTGAACGGTTTCTGGGCAGCTACGTCTCGATGAATAGCTTCAGCCAGCTGGTTGCCAGCACAGTTCAAAGGAAGGAGGTGTTGCGCGAATGGCCACCAAGGGCAGGCCGAGCGATTCTGATTTAGAGAGCTCGCTGTTGAAGAAGCTGCTGGCGGCCGAGCCTTTCCGCTTCCACTTCTTTCAGGCGGTGCGGCTGCTGGAGCGCATGGCTCCTGAGCGCGAGGCTGTGGGCAGATTCGTCCCGCTGGCCAACGAGGTAGTGCGCTTCTCGGCGCACCAGTCCACGTCCTTCCCTGCCAGCGAGATCCAGGCTCTGAGTTTCCCGGAAGACAATGCGGCGCGGATGACGGTGAACTTCATGGGACTGAGCGGCCCGATGGGTTTGCTGACCCCGTACTACACCGAGTACATCATCGAGCGTATGCGCCGCAAGGACTTTGCGCTGCGCGACTTCCTGGACATATTCAACCATCGCGCCGTTTCACTGTTCTACCAGGGATGGAAGAAGTACCGCTCCGGCATCACCCATGAAGAGGCAGGGGTCAACCCGCTTTCCAATCAGTTGCTGGCGTTGGTTGGCCTTGGCATTCCCGGATTGCAGGAACGCCAGGCCGTCAAAGACGAGACGTTCGTTTATTACGCTGGACTGTTTGCGCAGCATCCCCGCTCGGCGATTGCCCTGGAGCAAATCCTGTCGGATTACTTCGGCGTGGATGTCGAGGTTCAACAGTTCGCCGGGGCGTGGTACAAGTTGGACCGCATCAGCCAAAGCTCGCTCGACGACGGCGGCAAGTCCACGGAGCAACTTGGTTTCGGAGCAGTTCTCGGCGATGAAGTATGGGACCAGCAGTCGGTGGTGCGGATCAGGCTCGGCCCGCTCAGCATTTCGCAGTATCTGGACTTTCTGCCGACTGGGACCGCCTGGGAACCGCTGCGCTCTCTGGTCAGGTTCTACTTTAATGACCAGTTGGATTTCGAGGTGCAACTGGTGTTGCGGCGCGACGAGACGCCGCGTTGCGAACTGGGCAGTCCGGGCGAGGATGCGCCGCGCCTCGGTTGGACGACGTGGGCCAAGACAAATGACATGCAGCGGGATCCGGAAGAAACGATCATGAGGTTGTAGACGCATCTGTGCCTTGCAGTAAGGAACATGGCTCGAAATCAGCGCAGGAGGAAGCATGGCATCGGACTGGAAGTCGCTTATACAAAAACTGAACACGCCGACACGCGAGATTCTGGAGGGAGCGCTTCAGGTGTGCCGCGCTCGCACAAACTATGACGCGGACCTTCCTCACTTTCTAACGAAGGCTCTGGAGCGCGAAGATCTCGATTTCGCCCGAATCGCCAAGGCCTTTGCCCTGAACAAGTCCGTATTAATGGGCGACCTGAGCCATGCGCTGGATATGCTGAAGCGCGGAAGCGGAAGCAATCCGCTCTTCAGTCCGGCGTTGCTGCGGATGTTCCGCGAGGCCTGGGTGACTGGGACGCTCAGCTTTGGAGCCGCCGAAATTCGAACCGGCTTCACGGTTTATGCGCTGGTTTCCGACGAAGAGTTGCTGCGCTATGCGCGCGAAATCAGCCGCGAGTTCCTGAAGATCAACGCTGAACAATTGAAGAAGGAGTTCTACGCCATTGTCGCCGGCTCGGTTGAAGACCGCACAACCCGGCCCATGACGAGCGGCACGGCCGCCGGCGGACAGAGCCAGCCCGGAACCCTGCCCGGCAGCAAGACCCCCAACCTCGATCAGTTCACCCTGAACCTGAACGATAAGGTGAAGGCCGGCAAGATTGATCCGGTACTTGGCCGCGATCAGGAAATCCGCCAGGTGATCGATATTCTGATGCGCCGCCGCCAGAACAACCCCATCCTGACCGGTGAGGCAGGTGTTGGCAAAACGGCCGTTGTCGAGGGCTTTGCGCAACGAGTCGTCTCGGGCGACGTTCCCGAGCCGCTGCGGAAAACCGTGATCCGCACGCTCGACCTTGCGCTCCTGCAGGCCGGCGCCAGCGTTAAAGGAGAGTTTGAGAATCGCCTGAAGGGGATTATCGAGGAGTGCAAGGCCTCGCCAATTCCCATCATTCTCTTCATTGATGAAGCGCATACGATGATCGGCGCCGGTGGCTCGGCGGGGCAGGGCGATGCCGCCCAGTTGCTGAAGCCTGCTCTGGCGCGCGGCGAATTGCGCACAATCGCGGCAACAACTTGGAGTGAGTACAAAAAGTATTTTGAGAAGGACGCGGCTCTGGCGCGGAGATTCCAGGTAGTCAAGGTCGATGAGCCGAGCGTGCCGCAGTGCGAGGTGATGTTGCGCGGCATCGTGGCCAATCTGGAGAAGCACCACAATCTCCGCATCCTCGACGAAGCTGTCAACTCCGCCGTCAAACTCTCCGCGCGCTACCTGGCGGGGCGGCAATTACCAGACAAGGCAGTCAGCGTGCTCGATACTGCCTGCGCCCGTCTAGCTTTAGGCCAGGCGGCGAAGCCGGCCGCCGTGGAGGATCTTGAACGCAATCTGGACGACCTTGCCACGCAGCAGCGGATTCTGGAACGCGAGGTAGTTCTGGGAGCCGATCACAGCGAACGGCTCGAAAAAATCATCGCAAGCGAACAGAAGATAGAGACTGAACTGGCTGCGCTCCGCGAGCGATGGGAGAAGGAGCGGGAGTTGGTGGAGAAGGTTCGCGCCTTGCAAGCGAAGATCGAACAGAGCACCTCCGCTCCTGCTGCCGCCGATTCGCCGGATGCGCCAGCATCCCCGGCCAATGAGTCCGCGCCTGTCGCCGGACAGCCCTCCTTGAAGGCCGAACTGCTCGAACTGGAAAGCCAGTTGAAGACCATCCAGGGCGATCAACCGTTGATGGGCGTCTGCGTCGATGCAGAGGTGGTGGGTGAAGTAATCTCGGGCTGGACCGGTATTCCCGCCGGGAAGATGGTGAAGGATGAGATTGCCGCGGTGCTCAAACTCGACGATTATCTTGGCAAAAGGATCATCGGACAGGATTACGCTCTGAAAGCGATTGGGCAGCGCGTTGTAACCTCGCGCGCCAGCCTCGACGATCCCAGCAAACCAATCGGAGTCTTTATGCTGGTTGGCCCGAGCGGCGTGGGAAAGACCGAGACCGCCCTGGCGCTAAGTGATCTCTTCTACGGTGGCGAACGCAACCTGATCACAATCAATATGTCGGAGTTTCAGGAAGCGCATACGGTGAGCACGTTGAAAGGTTCGCCTCCGGGATATGTCGGCTACGGAGAAGGCGGAGTGCTGACCGAAGCGGTCCGGCGACGCCCGTACTCGGTGGTGTTGCTCGATGAGGTGGAAAAGGCGCATCCAGACGTGCTCGAACTCTTCTACCAGGTGTTCGACAAGGGGCATATGGAGGATGGAGAAGGCCGCGAGATTGACTTCAAGAACACGATCATTCTCCTCACCTCCAACGCCTGCACCGACACGATGATGAAGCTCTGCGCGGACCCGGAGACCGCCCCCGGTCCTGGGGCGCTGGTCAACGCCATCAAGCCGGAACTTAACAAGATATTCAAGCCCGCGTTCCTCGGACGGATGCTGGTGTTGCCGTATTATCCGATCCGCGATGAAGCGATGAAGAAAATCATCGTGCTCAAGCTCTCGAAGATACAGAAACGGCTGGCGGAGAGCCACCGTATCTCCCTCCAGTACGGAGAAGAGTTGATCGATGAAATTGCAAAGCGCTGCACCGAGGTTGAGAGCGGTGCGCGCAACGTGGACAACATTCTGACGAATACGCTGCTGCCTGAAGTTTCCCGCCGGTTGCTCGAACAGTTGGCGGAAGGCTCAAAGGTTTCTGCGATCAGGGTTGGCCTGGATGCCGAAGGATCGTTCGTTTATGATTTCACCGCCCCAGGACTCAATACCGCCGCTTCGGCGTCGGCGTAACCGGTAGCAAGCTCATTTCCTCGAATGGATGAGGAGAACTTAGCGCTCGGAGATTGACAGGTTCGCTATGTCAACGAATGGCAATGGAGTAGCTGTAATCACGCAGAAGGAGCGTTTTCTCCAGTTGGATACTCCGGCTGGAGAAAACGTGCTGCTGGTAGAGCACTGCACCAGCTCGGAAACCTTGTCCAGCCTGTTTTCCCTTGAATTCGATCTTCTGCTCGACCTCCAGACACACCGCAGCAGTGAGGTGAAAGCAGAGGATCTTCTTGGCCGCAAGATTTCGCTGACCGTGGCGCTGAATGCCGGAGAACGCCATTTCAATGGCATCGTAAAGCGCCTCGTCCAGGGTCATCGCGACGAACGATTCCAGTACTACCACATGGAGGCCGCCCCCTGGGCATGGCTGCTGACCCTCAAGTCAGATTGCCGTGTCTTCCAGGACCTCTCGGTGCCGCAGATCGTCAAGAAGCTATTTGACGAATTGAAGGATAACTACAGCGACCTGGTTTCCTATCGCGATGCGCTTACCAAACAGTACGTGCAGCGCGACTACTGCGTGCAGTACCGCGAAACGGATTTCAACTTTGTCTCGCGTCTGCTGGAACTGGAAGGGATTTTCTACTTCTTCGAGCATACCCAGAACGGGCACACCCTGGTGTTGGCCGATTCCAACAGCGCCTTCAAGCCGGTGCCCGATAACGGTGGTAAGTTCCGCTTCGCTCCGGAAGGCGGCTACGATGAGCGGCTTGACACCGTCTTGAGCGCGAATCTGCAACACGAATTGCGCCCCGGCAAGTGGGATCTGCGCGACTACCACTTCGAGATGCCCTCGAAGACACTGGAGAGGACCGAGTCCACAACCATGCCTGTGGCCAAGAATCCAAGCCTTGGGCTCTATGACTATCCCGGCGAATATGCGTTGATCTTCAACAAGCCGGGCGCAAGGCTTGGGGACGTGGAACCGACGGGAGAGGGTTTTGCTCGCGTCCGCATGCAGGAAGAAGAGGCCGGCTATCAACTGCTGAGCGGAACCTCGGCGGCACGCGCATTCAGTCCCGGATTTCAGTTTGAACTGACCGAACATCGGGACATGGCCAACAAGTACGCTCTTGTGTCGGTGCAACATAGCTTGGCTCAGGCGCCAAGCTATGCCAGCCGTAACAGCCCCGGCTCGCCTTACCAGAACAGCTTCGTCGCCATCCCGTACTCGGTGCCCTATTGTCCGCGCCGTCTTGCCCCGAAACCCGTGGTTCAGGGGCCGCAGACCGCTGTGGTCACCGTAAAGTCCGGAGAGGAAAGCTGGCTTGATAAGTACGGGCGAGTCCGTATCCAGTTCCATTGGGACCGCAAAGGCAAAAGCAACGAGGAATCGACCTGCTGGGTCCGCGTGGCTCAATCCTGGGCGGGAGGAAGTTGGGGCGCGCACTTCTGGCCGCGCGTTGGACAGGAAGTTGTCGTCGAATTCCTTGAAGGCGACCCCGACCAGCCGCTGGTAACCGGCTCGGTGTACAACGCATCGCAGATGCCGCCCTATTCCCTGCCCCAGTACTACACGCGCAGCGGTGTAAAAACACGAAGCAGCAAACATGGCAGTAATTCAAATTACAACGAGCTTCGCTTCGAAGACAAAAAGGGTGACGAACAACTCTTTCTCCAGGCGGAGAAGGATATGGACGTTTACGTGAAGCACGACTCGCGGGAGAAGATCGACAACCAGCGCTCTCTCATCGTGAAGAAAGATCAACTCGAAGAGGTGGATGGAGACAAGCACCAGAAGGTCAAGGGCAGCCGCTTCGAGAAAATCGAGACCGACCTTTCGCTGAACGTAATGGGAGCCCGTAATGAATCGGTGACGGGAAAGAGCTCGCTCACTTGCAGTAGCGACCACTCCGAGAAAATCGGCGGGGACCGCTCGCTCCAGGTCAGTGGCGACCGCCATGAGAAAGTAGGCGGCGTCTTCGTAGTGGAGTCGGGCCAGGAGATTCACTTCAAGGCAGGCATGAAGCTGATCATCGAAGCAGGCATGGAGGTGTCGATCCAGGGCGCGGGAGGATTCATCGACATTGGCCCATCGGGCGTCACCATCCAGGGAATAATGGTGAATATCAATAGCGGTGGCTCAGCCGGCAGCGGCACCGACGCCAACCCGAAAGACCCCATGATGCCCACTGCACCCAAAGCTCCAGATGTGGCCGATGACGGCAGCAAGGGCGGGAAATTGTAAACCCTCCGAGTTGCCGGAAAGCGAGAATACGAGATGGGCGACACGAGTGTTAGATTTCGAGATTTTCTACAGGTGATGACCCAATGCACTCCTGAGCAGGCCATGGATGCCGAAAACGAGCTCTGCTCAAGTGATAAGGCTCAGAAGGCGTTTCTCATAGCTTGCGGCGGAGCTGCAGCTACTACAGCATACGGCGCGCTCCTATTCAAAACCGGCGGAGAAGTCACCCTGTTTACGGGAGGTGCCGCGGCTCCGGAGGCGGTGCCGGCAGCCGCCGTGGGAGTCGTGCTTGCAGCGGCGGGGGGATGGGCAGTCAAACGCTATTGCATTGATCTCGTAGCTGGTGGCATCGACAGGGTGATCCAAAATCAAGTCCACTACGGAGCCATGAACCAATAGCTCACCGTGATGCCAATATCTCTCGTTGATTGCGACACCCGCTAATCAACGGCACTTCCCTGGCGGCCTAAACGGCGCTTTACACAGCAGTCCTACACCGAGGTCTGAATGCCTCCAGCAGCACGAGTCACCGACATGCACGTCTGCCCGATGGTCACCGGCCTCGTCCCCCACGTTGGCGGACCGATTCTTCCTCCGGGCTGTCCAACCGTCCTGATCGGCCTTCTGCCGGCCGCCCGCATGGGAGATATGGCCACCTGCGTCGGCCCGCCGGACTCCATCGCCATGGGTTCGCCAACCGTGATGATCGGCAATATGATGGCGGCCCGGATTGGCGACCCCACGGTCCATGGTGGAGTGATCGTCGCCGGATGTCCGACGGTAATCATCGGCGAAGTCGGAATGGGAGGAGCAGGATCTGCATTGGGCGCCGCTATGGCGACAGCCAGCGCCTCGGGTGTGCCGTGTGTAACTCCCCCGGCGGATTCAGCCACACCACCGCCGCAGGAGGATTCGTCGCCAGACACCGCACCCCCTGCATCTTTTTATGCCGGCGCTAGCGGCTCCGCGCCGGCAACGCAAGTTTCACAGCCGCCTCCGCAACAGGCGAGCGCAACCAAGGCCAAGGAAATTATTTGCGGCTTGAAAATGAAGTCCGCAAGCTTGAGTTGCCAGCATGGCGGCCGCACGCCCAAGAAGGGGCTACTTGAAGTGGTGCCTTCTGCCGGCGGAGACACAATTTCCTGCAAGTCTGACATCACCGGAACCTGCGGCCAGCATCCTGTCTGGGAGATCGGCGGTTACTGGACCAGTAAGAAGATCGGGCAGAATGTTACCTTCAACGCGCGCGATTTTGAGGGCCTGCTAAAGGCCCGTCTGGCGCTGCCCGTCTGGCTGGGTGACATTGAGCCGCATACGTATGATGTGAGCGTTTCTTCCTGCAACGGTCCGTCCTACAGCTTTCAGTTGAATGCCTATCCCAAGGATTCCCAGGAGTTCTCCCTCGACCCTAAGCTCTGGGAGGAAGAATTCAAGCCGATCAGCGACGGGGTCAAAAAGTTTCTCCAGACATTTGTCCCAAAACCGATCTTCGAGTTTCTCAAAGGTCAGGGCCAGTGTTCGTTGCAGTGGACGGAGGAAGAAAAGGGGAATTATTCCAACCTCGCTTTCTATCAGTGGAAGCTAACTCTTGGATTTGCGCCATTGCTCGCGGTTGGTTTCCGGCTGCCCTTTGGGCCAACCGCACCGATTCCGCAAGCCTTGCTGGAATACGGAAACGCATACCTCTTCTTTGAGGCGAAGGGCGAACTCAACCTCAAAATGGACGGCGGCCAGCTGCACCATCCACTAAGCGGACAAACACATTTTGATCTGCAAAGCGAAAACAGTTTGCTCTTCGCGGTTGGGGGCTCCGTTTTTCTCGGCGGGGATGAAGATGATGCTCCGCTCAAGATTGAAGTTGCCATCCAGACTGGAGCTAAGTTGGAGCTTAAAGGACAGATCGTGGAGTCCAGGCCAGAGGTAGATGGTGAGATCAAGATTGGCGGACTGAAGGGCAGTTGCACCTTTCACTTCATGTTCTATGAGAAGAAGAGCGAGTGTACATTCTTTGATGATGTATCGCTCTGGGAGAAAACCTTCCATCCATTCGCAAGCCCCGAATCAGGCGCCGAATAAGGAGTTCCATGAGCACCAGCGCAGTCGCCTCTCCTAAGATTCAGTACGTGGTTGAGCTACAACACTCCGGCCTGGACGTTCGCCTCCTGTTGAATAACATTGAAATCGCCTCGGCGGGCGTCGCAGACAGGGCGATTACGCAGCAGAAGGTGAACGGCTGGCTGCTGGGTGGGGCCAATGAACTCGCGCTCCATGCGGCGATCCCGGACCCGTCGCATATCCAAGGTCCGCTCGACCTGAAATGCCTGCTCTTCCGCGGGGCGCATGGAAGGCAGCCCGATGAGGAGGAGGCGCTGGCAAAATTCGCAGAACGCGACAAAGCAAAATTGCCCGCCGGTGCGCTCCAACAGGTCTGGAAGACCTCCTTTCCCGCTGACCCTTTCTATGGCCCCTGGCTCTGGTCAAGCGCCCCCGTCATCACTCTGGATTCCGGTACAGTTCAGGCCGCCCTGCGAATTGTTAGCTCGGTCATAGATGCTCTGAATGCGCGTAATGTTCAGAAATTGATCGATCTATTCCGCGTGCAGATTGATGAAAACGCGGCTGCCTACGGGATGAAAGTGGAACGAATCGAGCAACAGTTAAGAGGCTGGGCTGAGTCCTGGACTGCGGCTCCGCCGCGAACGATCTTTCCAGACGAGTATTCTTTGGTCGTCGAGGGCGAACAAAGACTCCTTCGCATTCAGCGCAAGGACGGCCACTCGGTATTCAGCACGAATCCCACAGCTTCCGCTCCGGGCCTGTCGCGCATTTATGCCGCCAGGCTCGCCAGAGGACTCGCCATTGTCCGCTAAGTCAGAGTCCGTCGCCTTCGTGTTAACCGTGATAGGTTGCATCTTCCTCGCCGTCGGCTCTCTTGGGGTAATTGCAATCCTGCATTCTCTCGTCCGTCATTATGCCCTCCTCAAACTTCCGGTCACCCCCGGAACCATGCTGCAATGCCAACCTGTGCTGCGGTCGCAGCGCAATTTTGACGACACGGTTGGAGTCTGGGGAATTGACGCCCGCTTCCGCTATAGCGTCAATGGAGAAAATTTCGAGAGCACTACCTTCGCCAATCTTCCTCCACAAAAAGTCGCTCCGCGCAGCCACCAGGGCGACGATCCACCGGAGAGTATTGCCGCGCTCTGCCGCCAGTTCTGCCCCGGAACCGCAGTGCAGGTACATTACCAGCCCTCCTCGCCGCGAAGGAGCTTCGTGTATTTCGTCTCCCCGCTTCGGGACTGGCCATGGGCGCTCTTTCCTATCCTGGCCGGCATGTTCGGGTGGTTCTGCCTTTTTGCAAAGCGGCTGGTGGCCTGAAAACAACCTTCTTCAGAATCACACCCTGACCGAACCAACTGCCACCTCTGTTACCTTGGCGCGTTTGGCAACTTCCTCTTTGTATATCCGCATCCAGTCCTTGCGCCACCGGGTATCGGATCGGCTCATTGTCAACACTCCATCCGGGTGCGCTCGCAGAAATTGCTTGTCGCGTTCGTGCTCGGCTTGGAAACGCTCAATAGTCTTGCATTTCGCCTCGGGATCTAGCCTTTTGCTTCCGCTCGCCTCCGCTTCCGGGACGCAAAAAGCAGCCAGTTCACACAGAAGGTCCACTTTGTCCGTACCCGAGATCTCCTTATATGTGAGGATCTCGCGGACTACCGCAACCGACTGCATTTCTTTCCAGCCCAGCACCAGATGAACGAAGCGCACCACGTCGAGTTCCGCGCAAATTCCGACGGTTGCAGCATAGCTAATGACAGAGCGAATAAAGCCGGTTGCATCCGAAGGAAGCTCGATCGCAATTGCTTTCAAATATCCACCGCAGCGGACAACAAAGTCCTGCTCCTGTTTTTTCGCCAGGGCATTCATCAACCCCTCTGAGAGCGCCAATTCTCCACCTTTGGGCGTGTCGCGATTCGCGGGAACGCCCCTGGGGCCTTTTGCTGCCACAACGCTTTCGTCCTTGCTCCAGCCGAAAGCCGCGATGCCATTCCAGAAACCTGATTGGAATGCCTCGGCTGTTCCGATGAATGAGGTTAGAACTCTCGGATCTTGGAAACGGAACAGGGCAACGCTTCCATCCAACAAATGTGCGGTCAGGAACCGCCGAAAGTGTTCAGCCAACTCCGCAAGCGGGGTACGGGAAAAAACAAGTACTCCCCACTTTGTCTCCCAAAGCTCCCTTTGCGTCCACGCCCACAACTCTTCATCCAGGCAGGCAAGATAAGGCGATACAGCCGAATAAGCCTCGAATCGGGACCCTTGGAATAGAGAAATGGCGCGCGCTCCGCCCAGCGCGTTCATCCTCTTCGCGACATGCGGCGCACCGGATGACTCGTAAATCGCATAGGCGGTCCCACCCCTGATTAGTTGCACCAACTGCTCAGGCGATAGAGCTTCGTGCTTCACTTCCGGCGCGGTTTCCATGCTTCTGGTTAGCTAGACTACCGGAGAGAGCTCAAATCGTCCACGTCGAATATTGTGGAACACGCCAAACCTTCAACCGTGCCTTCTGCACAAAGCCACTGGCAGGCCGCAGCAGTCAAGACGATCTCGACAGACATACGGAACGGTTGCAAACCACACCTGAGTATTCTCTGCAACTCTCTCCCTCGCCGCTTCATCCAATTCCATGGTTTGTTGTGTTGTTTTGATCGTTCTTGTCCGCGCGCCTTCGAATTCCGCGAGGCTTTGGCGATAATCCCGGGGTGAATCAAATGGACAATCCGCTCCAGATCAAGCGTATTCATCACGTGGAATTCTGGGTTGGCAATGCGCGGCAGGCAGCGTTTTATTACCGCCATGCCTTTGGCTTTTCACAGTCAGCCTACCGCGGGCAGGAGACAGGAAGCCGCGATATGGCTTCGTATCTACTCACCCAGGGGAAGGCGAACATCGTGTTGAGCACGCCGCTCACACGCTCGCATCCTGCGGCGGAACACATTCACCGCCACGGCGACGGCATCCGCGACATTGCGCTGGAAGTGGGCGACGCGGATCTTGCCTTCGAACAGGCGCTCGCACGAGGCGCGGAGGCGGCTGAGGCTCCGCACGACTTGAAGGATGAATATGGAACCGTGCGGCGTGCGGCGATACGCACCTATGGCGACACCATCCACTCGCTGCTCTCGCGGCGCGGATACAGTGGGCCGTTTCTTCCCGGATTCAAGGAGCAGCACATCGCGGGCGATGACGTGGGAATTCTGCGCATCGATCACATGGTGGGTAATGTTGAAACCGGCCAGATGAATCGCTGGGCGGAGTTCTACTCGAAGATTTTCGGCTTTCACCGCTTCATCAGCTTCGACGATAAAGACATTTCGACCGAGTTCAGCGCGTTGATGTCCATTGTGATGTCGGATGATTCCTACTCGGTTAAGTTTCCCATCAACGAACCCGCTCCGGGCCGCCGCCGCAGCCAGATCGACGAATACCTGGAGGCGTACGGAGGACCGGGTGTGCAGCACATCGCTTTGCAGGTGAAAGATGTGCTCTCCACCGTAGACAAACTCCAGCGCAACGGCGTGGAGTTCCTGCGCGTGCCTGACAGCTACTACGACATTCTCAGGGAGCGGATTGGCGAACTTGACGAACCGCTGGAAGAGATCAAGCGGCTCGGCATCCTCGTGGATAAGGACGAGGATGGGTACTTGCTGCAGATCTTCACGCGCCCTGTGGAGGACCGGCCCACGGTTTTCTACGAGATCATCGAGCGCAAGGGAAGCCGCGGTTTTGGCAAGGGAAACTTCAAGGCGCTGTTCGAGGCAATTGAGTTGGAGCAGGCACGGCGCGGCAATCTGTGACCCCTTGCGCGGATGCACGCAAAGATTGAGGATGCGATGACAAACGATGTGATCACCGCCAGTTCCACTGCAAGCACGAGGCGAATTCTGGATTCCGCGGCGCTCGCCTATCAATCAGGATTCGGCAATGAGTTTGCAACGGAGGCCTTTGAGGGTGCGCTGCCGGTCGCGCAGAATGCGCCACAGCGGACGCCATTCGGGCTCTACGCTGAACAGCTCAGCGGAACGGCATTTACCGCGCCGCGCGCGCTGAACCGCCGCTCGTGGGTGTACCGCATTCGTCCCAGCGTGATGCATAAGCCTTACCGGCAGATTGCCAACGGGCTGCTGCGCTCTTCGCCGTTCAGCGAGACTCCGCCCACGCCCAACCAACTGCGATGGAGTCCCGTCCCGATCCCTTCGACGCCAACTGATTTCCTCGGCGGCCTCATCACACTTGCGGGCAACGGCGATCTTTCCGCGCACATTGGTGTGGCCATTCACGTCTATTCCGCGAACCGCAGCATGGAAGGCCTCTATTGCTACAACGCGGACGGCGAGCTATTGCTGCTGCCGCAACTGGGGCGCCTGCTGATTCACACCGAGCTGGGACGGATTGCGCTCGCGCCCGGTGAAATCGCGCTTGTCCCGCGGGGCATCAAGTTTCGCGTTGAACTGCTGGAGGAAGAAGCCCGGGGCTACGTCTGCGAAAACTACGGCGCAAGTTTCCGGCTGCCGGAGCTTGGACCGATTGGCGCGAACGGACTTGCGAATTCACGCGACTTCCAGACTCCTGTCGCGGCCTTTGAAGATATTGAGCGCGGCGTGCGCGTCGTCTGCAAGTTCCAGGGAAATCTGTGGGAGAGCGAGTACGATCACTCACCGCTCGACGTCGTCGCCTGGCATGGCAACTACGCGCCGTGCAAGTACGACCTGGCGCGCTTCTGCGTCATCAACACGGTCAGCTTCGATCATCCCGATCCATCGATCTTCACGGTGCTCACCTCACCCTCCGATTCCCCCGGCACGGCAAATTGCGACTTTGCGATTTTTCCTCCGCGCTGGATGGTAGCCGAGCACACCTTCCGCCCGCCATGGTTCCATCGCAACTTTATGAACGAGTTCATGGGACTGATTCGCGGCGAGTATGACGCCAAGGCCGAGGGCTTTGTGCCCGGCGGCGCAAGCCTTCACAACTGCATGAGCGGCCACGGCCCTGACGCGACGAGCTACGAGCGGGCCGCCGCCGCTGAGCTGGAGCCGCAGTACCTGGCAGACACGTTGGCCTTCATGCTTGAAACGCGCTTCGTCTGCCGCCCAACGCGCTTTGCCATGGAGACCGCGGAGTTGCAGCACGAGTATTACACCTGCTGGCAAAATCTGAAGCGCAACTTCCCCAGGAGTTAGATGCCATGCCGGCACCGGTCCGCACGGCGGCAGCGTCACTACGGGTATTGCTCGACGGGATGATTGACTACGCGGGACTGTTTCCCCCTGCATCGCTGGACATGAAGACCTGCGTCCAGAATTGCCGTCGCTACCGCAACACTCCGGAACAATGGGCGCTGGGACGCTTCGTGCTCCCGGTTGGACGTCTGGATGAGTTCTTGATCGCGCGTCGGGATGCGCCACTAGATCGTTGGCGTCTCAGCGGAATTGTCTCGACTGACATCGCGACGGACCTCTCTGCCGTTGAAGAGTTCAATCGCAAGGCGTCTAACGCGGTGATGGACTCGCTCGAAGTGCGTGTGCGATGCAAGGAAGATATCCTCCTCGCCGCCCAACACTTGCCTCCCGGCGCAATGGCTTTCTTTGAAATTGCACCCGAGCGCGCCGCTGAGCTGTTGCCCGTGGTGCGTGAAGTTGGCGGGAGCGCAAAGTTGCGAACCGGCGGGGTAGTAGCGGAGGCCTTCCCCACCGTAGAGCAGATTGCTGGGTTCATCGCGGTTTGTGCCGAACTAGGCGTGCCATTCAAGGCGACCGCTGGACTGCATCATCCCATGCGCTCTGTTCGCCCGCTTACCTACGAACCGGATTCGCGCGCGGAGAGAATGCATGGATTCCTGAACCTGTTTACCTCGGCGGCCATCGCCTGGAGCGCGGCGCGAGCGGGTAGAGATGCCGGGCGGACGACCCTTGCCACTTGCCTCGCGGATGAAGAGAGAGCAAACTGGCACTTCGATGAAGATGCACTGACCTGGAGTGGAGAGAACGAGCCGAGACGAATGGATTTGAAAGCGCTCCGCGCGACGCGCACAGAGTTTGCACTAAGCTTTGGCTCCTGTTCATTCGAGGAGCCGCTTGCCGATCTCCACGAGCTCGATCTTCTATGAGCATGGAGCGAAACGAAACTCACGATCCACGGGCGCGCTCATTCGTGGAATCAGCCAATGTCTCCGGCTGCGATTTTCCAATTCAGAATCTTCCTTTCGGCGCTTTCACTGACGGACAAAATTCGAGCGCGAGTCTCTGCGTTGCCATCGGCAGCCAGGTACTCGATCTCAGGATGGCCGCGGAGCGCGCACTCCTGGCACGCGTGGATGACAATACCTTCGAAGCCTGCTGTGAGTCGTGTCTCAATCCGCTCATGGGGCTTGGACCAGAGCGTTGGAGCGCACTGCGCCGAACCACCTTTGACCTGCTCAGCGAGAATTCTCCGCATCGGGACGAGGCCGCGGAGTGCCTGCTTCCGCAGTCGGACGTCAAACTCGTCATGCCGGTTGACATCCGCAACTACACGGACTTCTACGCCTCCGTGGACCACGCGACTCGCGTCGGGGAGCTCTTCCGTCCTGACAATCCCCTGCTGCCCAATTACAAGTGGGTTCCCATTGGATACCATGGCCGCGCCTCCACCGTAGTGGTGAGCGGAAGCGCCGTGCGCCGTCCGTGGGGCCAACTGAAGCCGCCCGGCGCTGAGTCCCCGGTCCTTGCTCCGTCGCGTCGGCTGGATTATGAGTTGGAGATCGGCGCGCTCGTCGGCGTGGGAAACGAGATGGGCGAGTCCATTCCAATCGCTCAAGCGGGCGGTCATCTCTTTGGACTTTGCCTGCTCAATGACTGGTCGGCGCGCGACGTGCAGGCGTGGGAATATCAGCCGTTGGGGCCTTTCCTGGCAAAGAGCTTCGCTACTTCCATCTCCCCATGGGTGGTCACCACCGAAGCTCTCGCACCCTTCCGCTCTCCGGCTGCAACTCGCCCCTCGGGTGATCCGCGGCCGCTTCCGTATCTCTTTGACGCCGACGACCAGTTGTGCGGCGGCTTCGACGTGAGCGTTGAGGCCTATCTGCAAACATCGGCGATGCGTGAAGCGCATTGTCCGCCGCAGCGCATCAGTCACGCCAATCTTTGCGACCTGTACTGGACCTTCGCGCAGATGCTCGCGCACCACTCCTCCAACGGTTGCGATCTGCGCCCAGGAGATCTTCTGGGCAGCGGCACCATCTCCGGCCCCGCGGCCGAGGCGCATGGCTGCCTGCTGGAAATTACTCGTGGCGGAGCCGAGCCCATCACTCTCGCAGACGGGTCGCAGCGAACCTTTCTGGAGGATGGCGATGAAGTGACGCTGCGCGCTTTCTGCCAGCGCCCCGGAGCCGCACGCATCGGCTTTGGCGAATGCCGCGGAACCCTGCTCGCCGCCCTCTGATCCCACCGGCAATCTTCCTCCGCACTTTGCACCACACATCCCCTCAAGTCCCGCTTAAGCTCCGCCGATAAGCAGGAAGGGAGAGCGCTGTGAGGCCGCCGGTGACTGGCGGTGCTGCCACCCAAAGCGCATCACGCTTGCGTGCGAGCCCCTAAATCGTCTCTCGGAACCGAGGAATCGCGTGTTCAATCAAGTCAAGCTTTCGGGAAAAATCGTAGGAACCATCGTCGTCGTCCTGGTGTGTACTTCTCTGATCAGTTTCTGGATTACCCAGCGGCGCATCAACCAGCAGGCCGAAGACGCATTCCGCGACAAGGTCCGCCAGATTACCGGAATGGCAAGCACAACCCGTGAGTGGTTTTCCGACAATATAGAGATCATGGTCCCCCACAGCAACTTCACGGACATCAATCAGGCTCCCGTGGTGGTGGCGTGGAGCATCGCCGAGCGCTACGCGCACAACGACCAGATGACATTCCACACGCCGTCGCTCCATCCCCGCAATCCCAAGAACCAGCCCGACGATTTTGAAAGGCGCGCCCTCGAACTCTTCCAGAAAGACGCATCGCTCAAGGAGTACTACGAACGAATGACCTTGAATGGTAAGGAAGTCATGCGTTACGCGCAGCCGGTGCGCCTTACACAGGACTGTCTTCGCTGCCACGGCGATCCCGCCGGCGAGGTGGGTCCGTTTGGAGGCATCAAGGAAGGAATGAAGGTTGGCGACCTGCGCGGCGCCTTCTCCGTCACCGCGTCCACCGAACAGTTATTGCAGACCGCGAGTTCAAACTCCGTCGCGCTCTTCCTGTTGAGCTTCTTCACCTTGCTCGCCTCCGCTGCCGCGGCCTATGCAGTGGTGCAGAAACTCGTCGTGCGGCCGATCTCAAAATCGGTTGACCTGGCAAACTACATCGCCAACAGTGATCTGTCAGCCGACGATCTGATCGTGGACACAGCCGACGAAATCGGCGAAGCAAATGCGGCGCTGAACACGATGAAAAACAACCTGCGCGCAATGGTGCATTCGATTGCGAGCACCGCCGAGTCGGTGGCTGCGGCCAGCGAACAGATCTCCGCCACGGCCACCGAGCAATACCAGGCGGCCGAAACTCAGCGCAACCAGGTGCTCCAGATTGCCACCGCAATGGACCAGATGACCTCGACAGTCGTGGAGGTCTCCGACAATTCAAACCGCGCCGCTGAAACCGCCCGCGAGTCCGCGGCCATGGCGAACCAGGGCGGCACCATTGTCGAAAATACCTTGAAGACAATGACCGTGATCTCCGAGGCTGTCAGCAGCACGGGTAAGCGCGTAGACGAACTGGGAAAACGATCCAACGAGATTGGCCGCATTGCCGCTGTCATCGACGAAATTGCGGACCAGACCAACCTGTTGGCGCTTAACGCCGCTATTGAAGCTGCACGCGCTGGAGAGCAGGGACGCGGCTTTGCCGTGGTGGCCGATGAGGTGCGCAAGCTCGCCGAGCGCACCACCACCGCAACCAAGGAAATCGCCCGCATGATCGAGGCAATCCAGGCGGAAACGCACTCCGCCGTCATCGCCATGGAGGCCGGAACGCGTCAGGTAAAAGAAGGCGTCAGTGCAACCAACCAGGCCGGAGACGCGTTGGAACAGGTCATTCGCAAATCCGAGGAGGTCGGCGACATGATCACGACGATTGCCACCGCCTCCACCGAACAGTCCAGCGCGACGGAAGAAGTGAAGCGCAGCATGGAACAGATTTCAAAGCTCCTCGAGGCATCGACGATTGGAACGCAACAGTCCGCGAAAGCCTGCCAGGATCTCTCCGCGCTCACCCATGGCCTCCACAGCCTGGTGGAACGCTTCCACCTGGGCGGCGATCACGAGGTGCGGGCGACTCCCACTGTTCCCGAATCTATTGGTGAGCAATTCGATTCGCCTCCCGCTGCCCACACTCCTTCGCTTCGTGGCCGCGGATGGGTTCAGTAAAATAGCGCGCGCGGCCCACTAGCCTGAGTACGCAAGCGGAGAAACTGTTCAACAGTTCCTCCGCTTCGCCGCATTCAGCCACTGCTCAATCCAGCGACTTGTGGAAGCGCAGCACGCTCGCCGTCAATATCAGCGCGGCGAATATCGCCATCGACGCCATCTGCGGCCAGAGCACCTCAAAGCCGACGCCCTTCAGGAATACTCCACGCAAAACGATAATGAAGTATCGCAACGGATCAACAAAAGTCAGCCATTGCAGCGCCGCGGGCATGCTGCTAATGGGTGAGGCAAATCCGGAGAAGATGATTGCTGGCATCAGAAAGAAGAACGCCGAGACCATGGCCTGCTGCTGCGTCTCAGACAGTGTGGAGATAAACAACCCAATACCGAGCACGCAAAAGAGGTAGAGGACCGTACCAGTCCCCAGCACGAGCAGGCTTCCGCGCAGAGGAACCTGGAACCAGAGCGTGCCGACAGCAGTAATGAGCGCTGCGTCAAAGAGTCCAATCAGAAAAAATGGAATGGTCTTGCCCAGAATGAATTCCGTCTGACGTATCGGCGTAACCATCATCTGTTCCAACGTGCCAACTTCGCGTTCACGCACTACGGCAAACGCCGTCAGCAATACGATGACGAGGGTAACCAGGTTCCCCATCACGCCCGGCACAAAGAACCACTGGCTGCGAAGATCGGGATTGAACCAGGGCTGCCGCTCCAGCACGATGGAAGGCATCTGCCGCAGCAGCGCGGGGGCCGTGCGGTTGAGCATCTCCACCTGGTAGTCCTGCGCGAACTTCGACGAAACCTGGTTGACGTAGCCGAGCGAAACCAGCGCGGTGTTGGAGTTGCTCGCGTCAAGAATAACCTGCACAGGCGCCGTCTGTCCCTTCCGCAGCAATTCGGAGAAGCCAGCGTTAACCTGTACGGCCAGCACCACTTCGCCGCGATCCACAAGGCGGCTCAGTTCGCCACGGTCGAGCGTGCGCGTACGGACATCGAAGTAACGGCTGCCCTCGAAGCGCGAAACAAAGTCGCGGCTCACCTGCGAGTTCTCATAATCCAGAATCGCCATCGGTACATGCTGAATCTCCAGGTTCGCCGCATAGCCAAAGATCACCATCTGGATGATGGGCGGCCCGAACAGGAGAAAGCGCGTCCGCTTGTCCCGGAAAACCTGGATGAACTCTTTCACCAGCATCTCGCGCAGTCTGAGCCACATACTCAACTCACCTCAACCGTTTCTGGAAGGCTCGCGTCGCAACAACAACCAGCACCACCGCAAAGACAAAGAGCGCCAACATGTCTTCCCACAACAGCGCCAGCGGAGTTCCCTTCAGGAAAACGGCGCGAAGAATAGACATGAAGTAGCGCGCCGGAATTACGCGGGTTACCAACTGAATAAAGAATGGCATCTGGTCGATTGGAAAGATAAAACCCGAAAGCAGGAACGCCGGGAGAAATGTCGCGATCATCGATGCCTGGCTCGCCGCAAGTTGCGACTTCAGCGCCACCGACAAAAAGTATCCGAGCGAGAGCACAACCACCAGGAACAGCGTCGAACTCAGGAACAGTACGCCAACGCTGCCCCGGAAAGGTACGCCGAACCACCAGACGCCCATCGCGGCACAGAGCGCGGTATCGCCAAGGCCGATGGCCAGATAGGGCGAAAGTTTCCCGATCATCAATTCCAGCGGAGTAACCGGCGTGGAGATCAATTGTTCCATCGTGCCGCGCTCCCACTCGCGCGCAATCGTCAGCGAGGTAAGAAAAGTTCCCACAACCGCCATTACGATTGCGACCACTCCGGGCACAATGTTCGCCAGACTCTCAAGGTCTTCGTTGAACCATGTCCGTGCGGCGAGCACGATTGGCGGGTCCAATACGCGTTGCCCCTTCTGTTTCAACCAATCGAGTTGAATCTGCTGCGAGTATCCCAGCACCACCGCTTCCGCGTAGCTCATGCCGACGTTTGCGCTGTTGCCGTCTGTGCCGTCCACAATCGCCTGCACGGATACAGGCCCGCCCTCGCGCAACTTTTGCGAAAAGTCGCGGGGAATCACGATGCCGAGTTGGCACTCTCCCGAATCAACCCCTCGCACCAGGTCGCGGTAATTGTCCACTGATTTTGTTACGTGGAAGTACTCCGAAGAACGGAAACGCTGCAGCAACTCACGGCTTTGCTGGCTGTTCTCCTCGTCGAATACATATGTGGGAAGATGCTTGATGTCAAAGCTCACTCCATAGCCAAAAGCCAACATCAGGATCACAGGCATCGCCACTACGATCATAATGCTGCGCACGTCGCGCCGAATTTGCAATGTCTCCTTCCATGCAATCGCGCGTACACGGTTCGCCTTCATCGTGCCACCGCCGGTGCGTTCTCATGTGCCGTCAACGAAACGAACACGTCCTCCAGCGACGCCGGAATTTTCTCCACGCGGGCGACCGTGATCCCCTTCGCTTCAAGTTCCGCCCGCAACCTTGGGATTGCCTCCGCGGCGTTCGGCACCACGACATGCAACGCATTGCCGAAGACGGCTGAATCGGTGGCCTCTGTGCTTTTCTCCAACGCCTCCAGCGCCGCACCCAGCGGGGCGCATTCCATCAGCAGCAGTTCACCTTTCATTGCCGTGCGCTTCAGTTCCGCGGGCGAGCCAGACGCCACGATCTTCCCGCGGTAAATCAAAACAAGGCGGTTGCAGTATTCAGCCTCGTCCATGTAGTGCGTGGTGACGAAAACAGTGACTCCGCCGGCCGCCATCTCGTGAATCAGTTCCCAGAATTGTCTCCGCGAAATCGGATCGACTCCCGAAGTCGGCTCATCCAAGAAGAGCACCGCTGGTTTGTGCAGAACCGCGCAACCCAGCGCAAGCCGCTGCTTCCATCCCGCCGCCAGCGTTGAAGTCAATGCGTGCTCGCGCCCTTCCAGCCCCGCCATCCGCACGGCCCAGCGCATGCGCTCGCCGATCTGCGAGTCCGGAACCTCATACATGCCGCCGAAGAAACGAATGTTCTCTTCCACCGTGAGATCGTTGTAAAGTGAAAACTTCTGCGACATGTATCCGATGTTCCGCCGCACCCGCTCCGGCTCTTTTGCAACGTTAATTCCGGCCACGCTTGCCGTGCCCGAAGTCGGGTGAAGCAGCCCGCACAGCACGCGGATCGTGGTTGACTTGCCTGCCCCATTCGGCCCGAGAAAACCAAAAATCTCTCCCTTGCGCGCCTGAAAGCTGATATGGTCCACCGCGCAGAAATCGCCGAAGCGCTTTACCAGATCCTGCACAACGACAGAATATTCATCGCTCATGCGGCACCCCGGCATCACCTTCCACTGCGTTGACAAACACATCCTCCAGCGAGGCCGTGACGGCTTCCACAGCCGCATACTTCACCTGCGCCGCATCCAAAAGTTGGCGCAGCTTTGGGATTGCGCGCGCCGCATCGTCCACCAGCAGGTGTACTCCGTCTCCCACCAGCACTACGCTGTGTACACCTTCAACTTTTTCAATGGCTGTACGGGTACCGCGCGGGTCAACCGTGGAGATGGCAATCACCTTGTTGCGAAGCGTCTTCTTCAGCGCATCCGGCTCATCGCAGAACAGCAGCCTCCCCTCGTGCATCAGCGCAACGCGATGACAACGCTCAGCCTCATCGAGATACGCAGTCGAGGTTAATATCGCCACCCCTTCGCCCAGAAGCGAATAGAGGATCTTCCAGAAGTCGCGGCGCGAAACAGGGTCCACGCCATTCGTCGGTTCATCCAGAAGCAGAACCCGCGGCGTATGGATCAGCGCGCAGATCAGCCCGAGTTTCTGCTTCATTCCCCCGGAAAGCTTGCCCGCAAGTCGCTTGCGGAACTCCTGCATCTCGGCGGCCTGCAACAGGCGTTCGCTGCGCTCGCCGTACGCGGCGCGCTTCACGCCGAAGACCTCGGCGTAGAAACGGATATTCTCGTCGACCGTAAGGTCTTCATAGAGGCCAAAGCGCTGCGACATGTAGCTGATCTCTTGTTTCACGCGCTCGGGGTCGCGCACAACATCGAAGCCCGCGACTTCGGCCGAACCCGAGTCCGGCATCAGGACTCCCGCGAGAATTCGCATCGTAGTCGTCTTGCCCGCGCCGTCCGGTCCTACCAGTCCAAAAATCTCGCCATACTTCACCTCAATGCTCAGGCGCTCGACCGCCTTCACGCCCGGGAAGCTGCGCGAGAGTTCGCGAACCGAGATGGCTGTTGACTCGGGCATTGCGCCGTTACTTTCCCTGCTCAATCGTTATATCCGCCGGCATCCCCGGCTTCAACTCGTGGTTTGCATTCTCCACATCAACCTTGATCCGGTATACCAGCGCAACGCGTTCCTTGTTGGTCTGCACCGTTTTCGGCGTAAACTCCGCCTCGGGAGAAATGAACGTGACCTTGCCGCTGTAAGACTTTCCGGGATAAGTATCCGTGCGAATCGTGACCGCCTGCCCCCAATGCACGCGCCCCAGGTCGGTCTCGCTCACGTAGGCGCGCACCCAGAGCTGGTCAAGGTCCGCGATGGTCACTACCGGAGTCCCGGCAGCCACGTACTCGCCAAGTTCCGCCTGCCGCACTGTAACTACGCCCGTAACTGGTGCTGCGAGCACCGTGTAATCCCGGCGCACCTTCGAGAGTTCCAGGCTCTGCCTTGCCGCGCGCAGAGTGGCCTGGCTCACGGCGATCTGCTCCTTGCGCGTGCCCTCACGGATCTCCGAGAGATTCTGTTGCGCCCGCTCATACACCGCCTGCGCACGTTTGAATGCCGTGTCGAACTGGTCGCGCGTCTGTGCTGAAACCGCGTCACGCTTGTACAGCGCGCTGTACCGCTCCAGGTCTGCGCGCTTCAGCTCCAGGTCGGCCCTGGCGTCGGCCACTGTCTGCCCAGCGGCTTGAATATCCTGCGCGCGGTTGCCCGCCTCCGCGAGTTCCAGTTCCTTATCCCGCGTCCGCAGCACCGCCTCGTCAATTCGGACCTGCTGCTGGTAATCTGCGTCGTCCAGCCGCGCCAGCAGCTCTCCTGCCTTCACCGGCTTGCCCTCTTCCACCGGCAGTGCCACAATCCTGCCCTGGGTGCGGAAAGCGACGATGCTCTCGTGCGCCTCCACGTTGCCCGACAGCAGAATTGTGCCTGCCGGTGCGGCCGCCACCCGCGTATTGCGGTAGTACAGGTAGCCCGCGCCTACGGCCGCCATCAATACCAGTAGAATGACGATTCGCTTCATAGCCTCACTCCTTTCCCTTGCCGCCGCTCAGCGAACATCCAGTGCTTCCGCATAAGTAGCCTCCGTGTTGCCCAGCGCGCGCGCCAGTTCAATCCGCGCGTCTGCATGATGCGTGAGCGCAACAATCGAATTTTCCTGTGCCCGCGAGAGTGCATCCTGCGCGCTGATGACTTCGATGTTGTTGGTCACACCCTGGCTGAAGCGCAACTGTGCCAGCTCCAGTTCCCTGTGCGCCAACTCCAGCCCGGCTTCGGCCACACTCACTTCTTCCGAGGCTGAGTCGAGGTCCAGCTTTGCCTGGAGCAATTCCTGTTCTACGCCCTGCTTCGTATCAACCGTCTGCCTCTCATTGCGCCGCAGTTGAGCCTCAATCTCAAGCGCCTCGCCATTGCGGTCCCGGTCAAACACAGTGAATGTCAGCGACACCTGGGCCGTCTCGGTTGCGCGCAGCGAGGCAATGGTGCGCCCAATGCCACCGTAGTTTCCAGAAGCTGTGAGCTTAGGGAGGAAGCGCGCGTGCGAGGCCCGTAGTTGTTCGCTCAACGCCTCGTGCTGGCGCAGCAGCGCCTGGTAGTCAGGGCGCGCAGCGAGCGCCTGCACCAGCACATTCTGTACGCTGATGGAGTCCGCCTTGCGAAATTCAAGCTGCCCCGCAAGTTCAATCTCTGTCCCCGGAGCAATTCCAATCGTGCGCGCCAACACAAGCAGTGAACTCTTGGCCCGGTTGCGCGCCTGCACCAGTGACTGCCGCTCATTCGCCGCCTGCACCTGTGCGCGCAACACGTCGATCCCCGTCGCCACGCCCGCGTCACGCTGATCCGTCGCCAGCTTGCTCAGAGCCTCTGCCGTGTCCACGCGCGACTGCGCTGCCACCACCTCCGCAAATTGCGCCTGCGAGGAAAGATAGAGCGCCGCAACATTGCGAATCACAAGATCGCGCGCATCCTGGTAGTCAGACCTCGCGGCCGCCGTCGAGAGCCGGGCGGAGCGCAACGAGTGCAGCAACTGCAGATCGACGATCGGCTGATCCGCAAAGGCGCGCGCGCCATAGGTGCTGAATGGTCCAACCACTTGCGGCAATGGCAGGCCGGGAATGCTGATTCCCATCGCCGCCAGGCTCTCACTTTGCACCGCGACTGGAGTCTCAATGTGTACCCGCGGCAACAGCAGGGATTTCTTCCGCTCGCTGGCAGCAGCCGATTCCTGCGTCCTCGTCTCCGCCACCAACACGCCGAGGTTCGCCTTCAATCCGCGATGAATTGCATCGCTCATCGTCAATCGGTAGGGAGTGCTCTGCGCGGCAGCAGAGACCATCCCCGCGCAGAGCACAGCCGCAATCAACAGGGGATTTAGACGGATTATCATTTCGTCGTCCTTTCACGCTTCACTGCCGTCGGCGGGATCTTGCCTCGAACTCCGCGCCGTTGTATTGGCGATGCGCCCAGCCCGTTGAACAAGGTCCGCATGGTGCCGCCAAACTGCTTCTCCAGCATGGACGACGGATCGAGCGCCCACATCAGCACGGTTCCCATCAACGCGCGCTGGAAGATCCGAGCTGCTTCCATCGGCGCAAGTTCATCACTCAATTCACCGCGCTTCTGCCCCAGGCGGATAATCTCGGCAATCCACCGCCGGCCCACGGACATCTCTCGCATGATGTACTCGCGCACCTCCGCATTCCCGAGAAACGCCGAGATGAGGCTGCGCGCCATCTGTGGGCTCTTGCCGGGAAGCAGCATCAGGCTGCGACCGAGCGAGGTGAGTACCTCAGGGCTCTTCATCCCCTCCAGCGCCAGCGCCTGGTGTTCCCGCACGATTCCCTGCTGCCTGCTCACCAGGTAGCCGAGCACATGTTCCTTGCTCGGAAAATAGTTAAAGAAGGTTCCCTTGCCGACGTCGGCAGCCTTGGTAATCTCCTCCACTGTTGTGTGGGCAAAGCCCTTGCGCGAGAAAAGCTCCACGGCGGCAATGAATATCTTCTCGCTCGTCTCCTGGCGGCGGCGCTGTACCCGTCCGGCGCCGGCCAAAGCGGGAGTTCGTCCGGGGTGGAGTCTTGTTCTAGTGACCATGGGTCATAGTTGACCACCAGTCATATATCTTGTCAACATTTCCCGCACAATAAAAGCCCCGCGTCCGGGACGCAGGGCCAAGGGGCGCCTTAAGGAAGCGTCTACCCCTTATAAGGAATCACTTCCGCAATGGAGTATCCGCTGAGTTGCGTACCATCCAGAACCAGGTTGTGCGGCCGGTAATCTGCATCCTGGGAAATCCTGATTTGCACGCTGTTCGAAATCACTGATTGCGCCGGCACGCTCCGATGTTCCGGCAGGCCCCATGGAATCAGCTTCCACTCGTCATGCGCCGGACCGCAGGCGTTGGCAACATCCGGTTGCAGATACCGGGCTTCCGCCGAGGGATCGAACTGCAGACCGCATTCCTCGGCCTTGTGCATCATCCAGCTCATCGTGATGTCTGATAGCTGCGACTCTGCATAGCTGCCCCCAACGTCGCAATGCACCCCGGCGAACCAGACCTGTTGCAACTGGTCATCATTGGGGCGCGGAGTTCCATCCGTATTTGTCCACAAAGTCGGCTGGAACTGGGCGCGGCGCTCATCGATGGAAACCGCATGATAGGCATTCTTCACGTCAGGATGAAGCGCGGTGTCCAGAAATCCGTATCGCTTTTGATCGAAGATGCTGAACAGCAGGCCAGGAATCCCCAGCGAGCCCACCGTGTCCCACACTCCCACCATTCTGATGGTCGCCTCCGTCAATGCGTATTGATCGCGCAACCCTGCCTTGAGCGTTGTTTTCTTCGCAGGGTCGGTTTCGCGGTATGCGTTGAAAATGCTGCGGACCGTCATGTTGTCCAGGTTCTTGGTCGGCACGCCAAACCCGGCAATCATGCCTCCCAGGCTGCGCGCCGTAAACGCTCCGCGGCTGAAGCCAAATAGGTAGATATTGTCGCCGGGGTCGTACACATAGGAGAGAAACTCATAGCCATCCTGAACTTTTTGAAACAACCCCTCGCCCATCGCTCCGCCGCTCAAGTGGTCTACAGGCGTGCCGTCTGTGCCCACTCCACTGTCGTAGTAGCGTAACTGGCTTGGAATGTCGGCCAGCGCACAGTACATTTTGCGGACGTTGGTGTCGTTTACCGCCGCTCCAACTCCGTGCGGCGTGTTCCAGGTGCCATCAGCGCACAGGATAATGTTCTTCGGCATCAGCGCTCCCATCCGGTTCTGTCGACGCGTGCCGGCATTGCTGCAACGGCCGTCATTTTCTTCGCTTGCGGAAGATCACGTCGAATGAAAGTACACCAGTTTGGTCGCGCACGCCTACAATCGAGACGTCTTTATTCACGTTGTATTCAAACTGGATGATCTGCTGCGCCGACTGGTTCAGGTTCGTGATATAGGTGAGCGTCAGCTTATTTGAAACCTGTTGTTCCACCGTGACTCGCGCCAGCCCCGAGTTCAGTGCTCCGCCCACGTTGGGATCGATCTTCAGCCGGCTCACGCCAAACAACTTCTGCACCCGGCTGCTCACCGTGGCGTTCAACGCCTGCCCAATCAGCGCCGTGGAGGCGCTCTCCGACACCGACGGCTGATATTGCGACGTGCCCATCATCGCCGGATTCGCCGACTCCTCGGCCGTCCTGCCAAGCGCGAGCAGCGAAATAATGTCGCTGCTGGAGAGCGGTGGGTCAGAGCGGTAGGAGGGCGTCAGTTTGTTCAGCGGGCCGTGGAAGCCCAGCGTAATGTCGTAGTCGCGCACCCGCGCCGAAAGCTCCACGTCCAGCGTCGGCTCGATTCGCACCGGGTTCGTGAGCGTGACGTCTCCGCGCTCCATTCTGTATTTCGTGCCGTTGAAGTAGATCATTCCTTCCAGCAGGTTGACCCGGCCCAGCACCACCGGACGCGCCGCCGTTCCGCGCATTCGCAGGTCAACGTTTCCGCTAAGCCGCGCCAGCGAAGTCTGCACCTGCAACTCCGGCGTCGATGTCACATGAACGTCCAGGTGAACATCGTTGAGCGGTGAGTCGATCTTCTGCGCCGGTGCGCCGCGAATGCCCTTCGCAAGATAGGTCGCAAAATCAAATTGTGGATTCAGCCCAATCCGCGTCACCGTCACATTGCCCGCCAGCACCGCGCTCTTCGTCGATCCGGTCAGCGACACAGTAGCATCCGCCGTCGAACTCAGTCCCTCCGGATAGCGCAGGCGAATATCGTGTCCGCTCGCCGAAAGGTTGAAGCCCACTCCCTGCGACGCCGAGAACGCGATGAATCCTCCGCAGTGCAGCAGGCCGCCGCCCGTGCGTGCAGTCAGTTCCTGCACCTGCAAGCGGTCTTCGTTAAATACAAGCGTGCCGGTGATGTCACTCAGCCCGTTGGGAAAGTCGATGTATGCGATAGCTCCGTTTTGCACGTTCAATCTTCCGCGCATGGAGGGCCGCGTCAGTGTCCCATTCACCTGCAGGTTGAAATTCGCAACTCCGCCTGCCATCAGGTTCGGATCGGCGGTCTCCAGCAGTTTCAGGTTCACGCTGCCGTCGGCGCGGAGATCGACCTCTCGCTTGCCGCCCAGTTGCACTTCGCCGCGCAACTGCAAAAAGCGTGTTCCCTGCTCGCCCGCCATGCGGAACTGCTCTACGCTCAACACCTCGTTGGCCATCTTCAGGCGGATCGGTCCATCATTGGTGACCGCGATGCCGCCATAGTTGGTCGCCCATCGATCAACCACCACTTCCGCCGTCAGATCCCTGGGGCGGCGTGCCTCGCCGGACGCCTCGATGTGCATCTTCAGTTCGGTGGCGCCTCCGTAACGCAGCGGTAGGAATGCCTCCAGCAGAGGATTCAGATTGGCGCTCTGCACATCGGCCGTAAGCCGCATCGGCATTTGATCCCGCAGATGAATCTCTCCGTCGAGCTTTACCTCTGCCGCCTTGAAATTTGAGCGCGCCGTCAGCGTCATCTCCGCGCCGTGCGTCACCGCATCCACGTTCATATCGCCCAGCAGCTGCCGGTTCACCGCAAGGTTGTGCAGTCGCAGCCGCCCGTTGATCACCGGCGCGCCCGGAGTTCCCGAGCCGCTCGCTTCAAACGCCGCCTGTCCCGTCGCATGGATCTTCCCATCGCGCACTGCGCGCAGGTTTTCGATCTTCACCTCGGTGCCCTTCAGATCAAAACCAAACTCGCTTGTCTCCACGTTCATCCGCGCGTCGCCGTTCAGCTGCATCAGGTCGCTCTTTACCACGATGTTGCGGAGCTGCGCCTGGTTCTCCGTAAAGTTCACGTCGGCTGTTGCCAGCCGCACTGTTTGCCGCCAGGCTGTCCCGTCTCGCACCGTCAACCGTCCGCTGCCGTTCAGGTGGCTCTCCGTGCCGCCCACGCGCACATCCCCACTTACCACTCCGGTCACCGGATAGTTCGCACCCATCAGCGCCTGCAACTCACCGGCTTCCGCGTTGTCCACTCTTACGTGTGCCGCAAAAGGCTGCCGGTCGTCATAGTTGCCCTGCACCAGTGGAATGCTCACATCCACGGCGATCCGTGCGCCTCCGCGCCGCAGTACTCCGTTTCGCAGGCTCTCGCGCGTTGCCGAATACTCAACCTCGCCCTCCAGCAGATCCCATCGCGTGCGCGTCTCGCGTGCGGCTCCGGTCGCTATCGCAGCGTTCTTTTCATGTGTCCGCACCACCGTGGTAAAGTCGTGCAACTCCAGGTGTCCCACCACGTAGGGCGCGCTCAGTCTTCCCTCCACTGTGCCCCGGAACTGCGCCCTGCCTCCGAACTCGATCGGCAATGTCTCTGCTCGACTTCCGCGCCATGCCGTCACCATCGGCGCAAGCTCTGAGAAGTTCCCCGTCGTCACATCGAGCTTCAGGTCGGAGTTGCGGGACAGCCTCCCGCTCGCCGAAAGCCGAGATGCCGCTGTGCTTGCCTCTACGCTGTGCAGCAGCCCCGCTCCTCCCTTGAAGTCCACCGTGGCTTGCACCACGGCCGTAACCGGTAATTCTCCCGCCCGCGCCAACGGACGCACGCGCAGGTCGCCGTCCATCTTCGCGTTCAGAAAACTCCCTCGCCAATTCACCTCCAGTGTGCCCGTCGTTGCGCCTGACAAGCGCAGCCGGTCCAGCGGAAGGTCACTGGTTGAAAATGCGTGCAGCGCCTGTTCCACTTCTACACCGTTCACTTCCAGCGAAATGCGGCCCACCTGCTCTTTGCCGCGCACGCTGCTGGCATCCAGCTTGCCGTGAACCGTGCCGCCCAGCGCCGTGGCGAAAATCGATGAAACGTTGAAGTGCTCGCGGTCCAGCGAGTACGCAAAGCCCCCGTTCATGCGCTCCAGCCGCACGATCGAATCCGTCCAGTTCACGCCCACGGCTTGCGCCTTGCCCACCACCGCATACTCCGCGCGATCCCAGCGATAGGTTCCTTCTCCGCTCAACTGCACCGCGCCGCCGCGCAACTCGCGCTGGTGCAGCAGCCGCCCCAGCTCTCCCAGGTCGCCCACCGCGCGATACGCATACTGCGCCACCGGGGAATTCAAGCCGCTCAGCGCCCCGCTTGCTTCCACCCACGTTCGCCCCTGGCTCACCCGCAGCCGCGGCACTTCCACGCGGTCGGGGTAAAGCCGGAACTCCGCCTCTGCTCCCAGCATCAGCGGCTCCAACTGCGGCAGGGTTACGCGCACCGCGCCCACCTTCACCGAGCCGTCGTAATGGTGGTCCGTGGCCTTGTAACGCAAGTCCAGCGCAACGTGGTCAGCCGCGCCGTCCAGCTTGATTTTCTTTTCGTTCCACAGCAGCAGGCCGTCGATCACCTCCGCGTGGTCCATCGCCAGCCGCAACAGTTGCGCGGCTTGGTCGGACGGCGTCCCGCTCGGAATCCTCGGCTCCGGAAGATTTGTCGAGCCGTCCGCGTGTATTTCCACGCGCGCCCGCGGATGCACTACGCTCAACTCATGCAGGGAGACGCGGTACTCCAGCAGCGGAGCCCACTTCACCCGCGCCCGCACCTCCTCCGCCCTCAGCAGCGGAGCCTCGCTCGCCGCTTCTTTCCCATGGATGGTCAGTCCCTTCAACTCAAACTGCAATCGCAGAACTTCCCACTCAATGCTCTGCAACTCCACGCGCCCGCCCGTCGCGTCTTCCATCTTTGCAATTACGTACCGCCGCGCCCGCTCGTGAAACTCCGCGCTCTCCACATAGCGCGCAACCCCCAGTGCCGCCAGCAGCAGCACCAGCACCAGTGCCAGCGACGTTGCCGAAAACCATCGCAGAATCCGCCCGCGCCGCTTGGGCACAGAGTTGCTCTTCCGCTCCGAACTCGTGTGCCCGGCTTCGCCCTGCCCGGATTTTTCCTGCCCTGGCTCTTCGCTCATCGTTCTCTTGGCTTTCCTACCGCACTCCGTTCCACAACACTTCCACGCTGCTCTGTGTCCGCAGCGTCGTCAGCCACTTCTCCATCTCCTGGTTCATCTTCTGTTCCGTCAGCAACTCGCGGATCTTCGGCGTTACAGCTTCCACCGCCTCGGGAGTCTGTCCCTTAGCCACCACCAGGGGCACCAGCGTCAGGTTGTAGTAATCATCCACCTCCGCGCGAGTCACTCGCACCAGTGGACGAACCCGGAACTCCATGAATTTCAGAATCTCGATCTGGTTCGTCACCAGCGCGCGCAACTCCGCCGCTTTCAATCCATAGCGCGTCAGCGTAAGGCCCCACTTCGCGTCGTCCTTTTCCGCCTGCCAGGCGGCGCGCAGGTCCGCCATTCGCGCGTCTACCTCTTCGGCTTTCGCCGGGAGCGTCCCCTGCATCTGGTCGCGCATAATTCTGTATTGCACCAGGTGGTCGAAGGCCGTATGTCGCTCTGCCTCGCTCAGTTCCTTCAGCGCCCGGCCATTCTCCAGCGCCTCGAATCGCATCTGCTCGTCCAGGTCGCTCCATGTGATCAGGTGCTTGTTCACCACCGCAATGGTGCGGTCTAGAACCTCGGCCTGCATCGCCGCCGGCAGTAGCGCCAGCAGCAGCAGCAGGGCCGACAGCACGGATTTGCTTGCGCTCTTCATCAGAATGTCTGTCCGATGCTGAAGAAAAAGTTAAAATGCCGTCCCACCTCAGCCTGTGGAACCGCCGTGCAGACGCCGGTCACGCCCGCGCACGGAGCCTTCACGGGAAACACCGGCGGATTCAGGTTATATCCCAGGTCCACTCGCACCGGCCCAATCGGCGTGCGGTAGCGCACTCCCGTTCCCACCGCCTGTGACATGTAGCTGAAGTCGCACGTCGCCTTCGGATCTGTCAGGCTCAGATTGCGGCAGCTCGCCTGGTCGCGCTGGTTCATGCGCGTCAGGTTCTTCCACATCTGGTTCGCGGTTCCAAACGCATTGCCAATGTCGTGGAAGAGCACGAAGCTCAGGTTGTCTCCCACGAAGGGCAACGGCGCCGGAGGCAGCCGCAACTCCAGGTTGTTGACGATCATCGCGTTGCCGCCCAGTGGATATCCCGAGTCCGGATCGCGCGGCCCTGCCTGGTTGATCGAGAATCCGCGATGCGAATTCGAGCCTCCCACAAAGTAGCGCTCCGGCAGCGGAACATAGCCCAGGCTCCCATACGGAGTCTCCACTCCAATCCGCAGCGAGCGCGCAAACACCCAGTTCCGGTGGAAGCGGTAGTAGGTCGCGTTTTGCGCCAGCAACCGCCCGAAGTCGGCCTCCGAACCGAAGTAGCCCGAGGCTGCTCCGATATCAAACGTGTTGAATGTGCCCTTCGTCGAGTTCACCGGATCGTCGCGCGTGTCCCGCAGGTAGATCAGACTCGGCATGCCCACCCGCACCGGCTGTGAATAGATCGGAATCAGGTCAGGACTGAATCCCGCGGGAAAGCTGTTCGGATCCACCTGGATGCGCCGGTAAGCAAAGCGGTACAGCAGTTGTGTCGCCTTGGTGACGCGCTGCGTCAACTGCACCGAGCCTTCCAGCCGGTTGCTGCTGAACGTATTCACGTCAATCGTGTTGTCATAAAGCCCGGTCAACGTCATTCGCCAGTTCGGCAGGTCGAACCACCGCGGCTGATCAAAACTCAGCGATGCGCGTTTCTCCAGGTTGCCGAAGTGTGACTTGAAGATCAGCGACTGGTCGCGCCCGCCTAAGTTGATCCGCGTCACATCCAGAATTACTCGCGGACTCACCCCGGTCTCGCCCTGTGGAGAGCCGCCCTGCGACGTGTTCAGCCCCGTGCCGGCTTCCAGCCCGAAGCCGTAGCTCACCGTCCACCGCTTCGCTTCCTTGATCTGGAAGAGAACATCCTTTTCTTTCTCGTCCCCATCGGGATTCTGAATCGTCGTCTGCACTTCGTTGAAGATTCCCAGGTCGTACAGGTTGCGTTGCGTTTGCAGCATCTTTTCCTGGCTCAGCGGGGTGCCCTCATGGATCACCACGGCCCGCTCCACAATGTGCGGCTTGGTGTATTCCACTCCGCTCACCAGCACCCGGTTCACAAAGTTCTGCGAGCCCTCGTGCAGTTCATAGGTCACGTCCATGCGCGTGTGTGTGTCGTCTGCGTACTTCGCCGATGTCTCCAGTTGAACCGAGGGAAAGCCCCGGTTGAAGTAGTTGTTCAGCACAACCTCGCGGTCGTCGGAGATCGTCGCCTCGGAGAACGGCTGCCCCGCCTGCGTGTTGATCATGCCGCGGATCTCGGCTTCGCTCACTGCCTTCGCGCCCCGGATTTCCAGCTTGCCCACCCGAACCAGCGGACCCTCTTCCACCTTCAGCACGATCTTCATGTCGCCGTGCGTCCCGGCGTAGTCGTCCACCACTTCGCTTGTGACCTGCACGGACTGGTAGCCGTTCGCGAGGTACAGATTCTTGATCGCTTGCAGGTCATTCGCCAGGATCGCCTGGCTATAATGCCCGTGCGGCAGCAGCATGTTGGAAACCTGCGTTCCCATGCGCTCCCGCAGCGTTGCCTTGTCGAACCGCTTGTTGCCCGCAATCTCAATGGCTCGCAGTTTGTGCTGTTGGCCGCGCTGAACCTCGTACACAATGTGTTCCTGGTCCTGCGCCGCGTCCTCCTCCTGCCGCACCTGCACCACTGGCTCAAAGTACCCCTGGCCTTGCAGATAGTCCCGCAGGTTGCGCCGTCCTTCGTTCAGCAGGTCTTCATCCACCGCGTGTTCTTCGTACACCGGAATAAGGCGCTTCATCTTGCCGCGGCTCAGCGTAACGCCCTCGGCGCGGATGTCCACCACCGGCCCTCGCGCCACCTCGAAGGTATAGTCCACGGTGTTGCTCTCGGCGTGGTACTCCGGCACGCCCACCGTCAGTTGGGCCCGTAGCCTCCGCTGCTTCACATAACGCTTCCGCAGCCGCGCCACGGCCTTTTGCAGCAGGTCGCCGCGCACCCGCTTTCCCGGCTGCAGCCTGCAGATCTGCACCGCCTCGGCTGCCGACAAACTCGGATCGCCCTTCACCGTCAGTTTGCCCACCACCGCCGCCGCACCTTCCTTCAACTGGAACTCCACGTCCACCTGCTGCGTCTCCGCGTGGCGGGTCAGTTTGGCGCCAACCTCGGCCCTCCAGTAGCCATTCTCGTGCAGCAGGCGAAGGATGCGCTCCTCCGAATCCTTCAGCATCGCTTCGGTGAACAGCGTGCCCAGTTCCAGCCGTCCCGTGTTCACCACCTGCACCTCGTTCGGACCGGCTTTCCGCAGCCCCGTAACGGTGATGTTCCCGTTGAAAAAATTCGGCTTCGTGCGGAACTCCAGCACAACGCCGCCGGAAGCCAGCAGGCTCGCGTCTGCCTCCACTTCGGCGAAGCGTCCTGTCCCGTATAGCGCGCGCAAACTCTCGCGCACGTTGCCCCGCTCCAGCCGTGCTCCAGGTTTTAGAGGGATATTTTCCAGTAACTCTGATTGCTTCGCGTCGCCGCCCTCGGTCAGCACCCTTATCTGCTCCAGCGTGCGGCCTTCCATCGCCCAGGCTTGCGCGCCTGGCAGCGCGCGCTCCGGCAGTTGGCTCGCCAGACTCTGGACTTGAGTCGGCGCAACCGGCTCAGCGCCCTGCGCGGAGACAGCCTGTGCCGCTGCCGTCAGCGGGCACAGAGCTCCCACCAGCAGCATCGCCCATCTCGTCCACTTCTGCGCGCTCAACAACTCGGCCGCCCATACACTCACGCCAGTCACCGCGGCTCTCGTAGTAGTAGAAACTGATTCTATAAACCCGACACATATAATAAGGCTTCGCCCTGATGATCCCGTAACTCCTTATGTACTATTCACGAAGGCTTATTTCGCCGCTTCCTCTCGCATGCCTCCCGCATTTCAGCCCTGGCGCTCTGAATCACCCGCTCTGATCTCTCCTCCCGCCGCCGGACATCCCCTCGTTCGTTGCCCACCTCCAACCTTTCATGGCCCGCTCACTCTTCCTTGCCGCGCTGCTCTTCGCTCCAGCCCTCAGCGCCCAGAGTCTGCAGACCATTCCCCTCACGTCCATCTATACTCCCGAGATCCACCTTGGCTCCGCCACTGAGCCTTCCACCATCACCGTTCCGCCTCTGGTCGAGGTGCCGTCCCAGCCTGCCGAAGTGCGCGTCAGCAACGTCCCCCCAGCCAGTACGGATCTTCTCGCCTCGCGCCACTTCGACTTCATCACCTCGCCGCTTAGCTTTGTCGTCCCCGGCAGCATGGCGGACACATCCCTCAGCCTCGGCGAATACGCCCGCCGCCTCCGCGCCCAGAAGAGGACGGCTGCCATGCCATCCCGCCACGCCGCGCCGGGCGCAATGGGCCAACCCACCAAATCAAAATAAGCGCGTCGGCCTTTCGCCGCCGGCGTCCTTCCCGGCCGCGCCCCTCCCAGAGAACCTTGCTGGCACCCGCTCCCCTCTTCCTGCTACATTCTCCAGTGACCGAACTCATACGCCGGAAAGGTTCCTCTTCATGTCCCAGCCCGTCTCTGCAACCGAGCCCAGCAAGCTCTATCGCTGGTTGGTCCTTCTCTGGCTCAGCATCACAATGTTCGGCAACTACTACTTCTATGACGCCCTGGAGCCTCTCGCCGATGTCCTCCAGAAGCAGCTTCACTACACCGATCAGAACATCGGCCTGCTCAACTCCTTCTACTCCATCGCGCCCATCGCCACCGTTCTGATCGGCGGAATTCTCATCGACCGCCTGGGCGTGCGCCGCGCCCTTTTGCTCTTCGGATGCATCTGTCTTGCCGGCTCCATGCTCACCGCCTTCAGCCCCCGCTTTGAGGTCATGGCCGGAGGACGCTTCCTCTTCGGAATGGGTGCCGAGTCGCTCATCGTCGCCATCACCGCCGCCGTCGCCAAGTGGTTCAAAGGTAAGGAACTCAGCTTCGCCCTCGGCCTCAACCTCATGCTCGCGCGCTTCGGTAGCTGGCTGGCGCAGAACTCACCAACCTGGGCACACTCTGCCTACAACAACTGGCAGGGCCCATGGCTCATCGGCGTCGGCTTCGTCTCTCTCTGCGTCCTCGGCCCCATCGCATACTGGATCATGGAAGCCCGCGCCGAAAAGCATTACGCTCTCGGCAAGGCGGGAGAGGCCGACAAAATCGTCTTCCAGGATGTGAAGAACTTCGGACTCTCCTACTGGTATCTCGTCGCCCTCTGCGTTATTTTTTATTCCGCCATCTTCCCCTTTGAAACCTTCGCCGTGAAGTACTTCATCGACGCCCACGGAACCACCCGCGAACTCGGCGGATTCCTCCTCAGCGTCCTCACCGCCTTCACCATGTTCGGAACCCCCATCGTCGGCCTCTTCTCTGACAAGATGGGACGCCGCGCCACCATCATGTGCCTCGGCGTGCTCCTCCTCATCCCCGTCTTCCTGATGATGGGATACACCCGCATCTCGCTATACGTGCCCATGGCGATGCTTGGCTTCGCCTTCACCTTTGTCCCCGCCATCATCTGGCCCTCGGTCGCCTATATCGTCCCTAGCCGCACCCTCGGCACCGCCCTCGGACTCATGACCATGATTCAGAACATGGGTATGGCCGGAATGAACTGGGGACTCGGCAAGGCCAACGATGTCGCCGGAGCCAGCGCCGCCCATCCCACCGGATACCAGCCCATGCTCCAGATCCTCACCCTCATGGGAATTCTCGGCGCTGTCTTCGCCTTCCTCTTGCGCCAGCGCGAACTCAGCCCCAAAGGTCACGGACTGGAAACTATCACCGCCGGTTAGCCTCCACCGCTCGGCATCGTTTCCTCTCTCCCCCGCCCGCACTCACGCAGGCGCTTGCGCTCGCCCAAAAGCAACTTGTATCCTGCCGCTTGCATCGTACTTTTTACATACCTCTGCAATTCTTCGCGGGTGAAAGGAGTTATCATTGGCAATTCGCAAGACTGTAGAACCTGTGGCGAAGATACAAGTTTTGCAGCCTCTGAGCGCCCCGGCTCCGCAGCCCGCTTCCCGGCTGGATACCGTTTCACTGAGGCCCATATTGACCACTCCCAAGAAGACCCTGGCATCGGGAATGCCGGAAGCTGAAGCCATCGAACGTGCCAAGGACGGTGACGGGGAATGTTTCGAGTTCCTCTACGGCCTGCACAAGAGACGTGTGTACTCTCTCTGCCTACGCATGACCGGAAACACCGCCGAGGCCGAGGATCTCACGCAGGAAGCTTTTCTCCAGCTCTATCGCAAGATCGCAACCTTTCGCGGTGAGTCTGCTTTTTCAACTTGGCTGCATCGCCTTGCCGTCAACGTCGTACTCATGCATCTACGTAAGAAGGGGTTATCGGAGGTCTCGCTCCAGGAGACCCTGGAACCCGCCGAAGAGGACGGCCCCAAGAAGGACATCGGCTCGCAGGATCAGGTACTCGCCGGTTCCATCGACCGCGTGAATCTTGAACGCGCCATCGAAAGCCTTCCTCCCGGCTACCGCATCATATTTGTGTTGCATGATATTGAAGGCTATGAACACAACGAAATCGCCGAGATGATGGGCTGCTCCATCGGAAACAGTAAATCGCAACTTCACAAGGCGCGCATGAAGCTCAGGGATCTGCTCAAAGTCACTCGCGCCGAAAGGGCGGCCTCAAGAAGATGAAAACCGGGCAGGAACTTACTATTGAATCAGGACACGACACCAGCGCTGCGGCCGCTGCAGCCGTCCAGAAATCCGGGAGAGACAATCAGATGAACTGTGCTGAGTTTCAGCGCGATTTGCCGCTCATCATCGATACGGGTGGAAGCGACCGCCAGGAGGAACACCTGCGAACGTGCGACATTTGCCGCGGCCTCGTCAATGATCTCCGCTATATCGCCGAACAGGCCAAGTTGCTCGTCCCCATGCTTGAACCCAGCCCAAAGGTCTGGGATGGAATCGAACAGAAGCTCAAGAGCGAAGGGCTCGTGAAGCCCGTTCAGGCGCGCCAGTCCTGATCGGACCCCGCCTGAACGCCCGCGCCGTCGCTGCTCTCATTCATCTCCCCCTGTCGCTTCTCAGGCCGCGATCCTATCGCGGCCTTTTGTGCATCAGTGCGCTTCCCCACCTTCCGCGCGCATGTTCCGGACAGGCCGGTGGTCCACATCCGCCCTCCTTTGGCGAATGTGCGGAGCAGCTCAGCACTGGTGCCCCATATCTGCCCTCCTTTGGCAGATGTGGGTCTGTTGCCTTTGCTCTTCCCTTTGCTCTTCCCTTTGCTCTTGCTTCCCCCGGCAGCTCCTCCCTCCTTTGGAATCCTCTCCACCCATCTCTCCATCCCCGCTCCTGCTACAATCCCCTTCAATGACCAGTGATTCTCCAGCCTCGCTGCTGGTCCTCATCGGCTTCATGGGGGCTGGCAAAAGCACGCTCGGGCGCATGCTTGCCTCCCGGCTCGCCTGCCCGCTCGTCGATCTTGACTTCGAGATTTCCCGCGTCCACGGATCCATTCCCGGCCTCTTTGCCAACCTCGGCGAGAGCGGATTCCGAGCCATTGAACATCATCATCTCGCCCGCATCCTCCCGCGCCTTGCGCGTCCCTCCGTCCTCGCCCTTGGTGGAGGAGCTTTTCTCCAGCCCGCCAACCGCGAGCTTCTCGCCAGCCATTCTGCGACCGTAATTTTTCTCGACGCCCCATTCGAGGTCATCCGCGGACGCCTCGCCGGAAGCGAGCATCAGCGTCCCCTCGCCCGCGATTTCGAGCGCCTCCACGAGCTCTATGAGAGCCGCCGCCCCACTTACCTGCTGGCCCATCACACCCTCCCAGCCTCGGACGCCGACCCCTCCGTGCTGCTGACCTCTCTGGTTCAGCTTGCCAATCGCCTTGGCATCTCCGCCCCTGCTCGCGATAAACTCTAGCGGGGAACACACATGATCCGCCGAACCGCCGTCGCCGCTTCCATTTTCCTCCTGACTGCTCTTTCGATCGCCGGAGGCAAGCCTGCCGCCGCCAAGGCCGTTACCGTCGTCGATGAGGGCACATTCGCAATCTTCCAGAACGGCCAGCGCGTCGCCACTGAAACCTTCACCATCCGCCAGTATCCCGACTCCAACATCACCTCGTCGCAGCTTCATGGCGAGGCCTCCGCCTCGGGCACAAAGCTTGAGCAGACCAGCGAACTTACGCTTCTTCCCAACGGCAGCCTCTCCCGTTACGAGTGGAAGCAGCTCGCCCCCACTCGTGCCTCCGCCGTCGTCGAGCCCAGCGATCAGCTCCTCGTCATGCGCACCACCGCCGCCGATGGCAAGACCAGCCCCGACCAGTCTTTCTTCCTCACTCCGGAGACATTCATCCTCGACGACTATTTCTTCTCCACCCGTGAGGTCCTTCTCTGGCGCTACCTCGCCTCCTCCTGCCGCCCTCGTCCCGGAGGCGATGGCTGCGACCTAATCCGCCAGCGCTTTCCCATTCTCATTCCCCGCCAGCGAACCTCTGCCCAGGTCTTCATCGAATTCAAGGGATACGACGACACCCCTCTCAACGGACGCCCCCAGCACCTCCGCCATTTCGTCATCCAGACCGAAGGCCCGGAGTGGCACCTCTGGCTCGACTCCAGCCACAAGCTTCTCCGCATCTCCATCCCTGACACCAACACGGAAGTCCTGCGCCAGGAAAAGTAGCCAGCCTCCTTCTGCCCAATAAAAACCCCCGCCTCAGCGGGGGTTCTTGGCAGGGTGCATCTGCCGCAAAGTCTCTCTAGTCGATCCGGCACACTTCCAGCTTTTCGTTGCCGTAAGGACATTCCATCCCCACGCTGGACGGCTTTTCAAGCACAACCCAGTTGACGCCGTAGGTCTGCTTCAATCGCTCAAAATCCGGTTTCTGAAAGCTCTTCCAGCCCGCCTGTGCCTTCGTCTGTTCCTTCCAGGTTTCGGCCAGCTTCGGGAACATCGTGACCGCGCCCGAGTCCTTGATATTGTCGGCCAGCATCGAGCGCTCGGCCAGCGCCCGGAAGCCATGCTGATCTTCTCCCTCGGCGATCATGTGGTCCGGATTCAGCGCGAAGTAAGCATCCGCGGGAGTGTTTTGCCGAATCCATAAGAACGCCTGCACCCACGGATTCGGCGAGGCAACACCCGGCAGTTCAAGATGGGGCGTCCCCGGAAACACCTGCCGCTGCGCGTAGAACATCCCCGCGCAGACCGGAACGAACAGCGCCAGCCATCGCCACACATGCCGCTTCAGCACAAGCTGCGCCAGCAATCCGCCGGTGAAGACGAACATCAGAACGTACGTCAGTTGCAGATACCGCATCGGTTGCAGCAGAGTGAAGCGCTCAAAGGCTGCCGGAATTGTCAGCAGCGAGGCCAGCGCAAAGATCATCCCAAACACGTTCAGCGCCTTGCACATCAGCTCAAGTTCAATCAGTCCACGCTTCTTCGCAATACGGCCGAACCACCAGAAAACTGCGAACGGAGCGGCAAGTCCCACCCACTCATACCACGCCCAGCTTGAGAGAAAGAAGTACGAGCGGCTTTGCAGCGCCTCATGATAGGTGGGCGACATCGGCGGAAAAAGTCCCAGCGGAAGCACTGCCGCAACCGCCATCTTCCGCTGCTGCGCCTTCCCCGGCGCCAGCCGCACCATAAACAGTATCGCCGCAAAGGAAAAGCCGAAGACGAACATGAGCGGATGAATCGCGGCTGTGAAAACCGCCCAGAATCCGGCCCGCACATAGCGCCGTTCTCCCACGCTCGCCACCATCATCAGCACCGTCGCCGTCGAAAGCGAGCGCGTATTCAGGTACTGGTCCATGATGTAGAGCGCCGTTCCGGCCACCGGAATCGTCAGCATCGAAGCCACCAATCCCGCTCCGCCCCAGCTCGCCACGACATCCCCGAACACCAGCCTTCCGATCTTCCAGCATGCCAGCAGCAGCAGAAATACGCACAGGAACTGCCACGCCAACAGCGCCACGTCGAACGGCAGGTGCAAAATCCGGATGGACGCGGCAATCAGGTTGGGAAACAGAGTCATTCCCGCATGAGACGAAAAAAAGCCCGCGTTCTGCGGATACAGCGCAGGGTTCAGCAGCTTCTTGATCCCAGGCAGGTAGATTTCAGCATCTTCAACGTAGGGATGATATCCATGCACGGCAACTGCCGCCGCCGTCATACCCAGCAGCAAGCCGATCCGTTGCAATGTGAGGCGGTTCTTCACTCTTTTGACTTTCCTGGTACGGGAAATATGCGCTCGCACACTCTCTCTTCCGCATCCAGACATATCCGTGGACAGATTGGAAAGTGTGCGGCTTTGGTGCTTCTCAACTCAACTGCTGATTATCTCTTGGCGGCTTCTCTCGCTCCGGCCGTGGTGCCGTGCGCATAGTAGCTCTCAAAGCTGGTCGTCAACCTGCGTCCATTGCCATTGAAAATCTCAAAGCGGGCCAGGCCCCATTTTTGCAGGGCAAACTGTACCGTCGTCCGCAGAACCGCCAATCCATACACAACGCTTCGCCGGAGATTGATCGACGATGCCTCCGCAAAATACTTGGTGGGGCACGAGACCTCGCCGATGCGGAAGCCGAAGTGAACACACTGCGCAAGCATCTGGTTGTCGAACACAAAGTCGTCGGAGTTTTCAATCAGCGGAAGCCTTAACAGCACCTCGCGGCTGAATGCCCGGTACCCCGTGTGATACTCCGACAGCTTCACGCCCAGGAACAGATTTTCAAACGCCGTCAGCAGGCGGTTTGAGATGTATTTGTAAAGCGGCATCCCGCCGCTCAAGGCCGTCCCGCCGATGATGCGCGAACCCAGCGTCACATCGTACACGTCGTAGGCCACCAGGCTCGCCATCGCCGTAATCAGCAGCGGAGTGTACTGGTAATCCGGGTGAAGCATGATGACCACGTCAGCGTCGGCGGCCAGCGCCTCGCGATAACAGGTCTGCTGATTGCGCCCGTAGCCGTAGTTCTGGTCGTGAACGTAGCAGCGCAGGCCCAGTTCGCGCGCTACTTCCACCGTGCGGTCGGTGCTGTGGTCGTCCACCAGGATGCACGTATCGACAATATCCGGCACTTCTTCCATGGTCGTGCGAAGCGTCTTTTCCGCGTTATAGGCAGGCAAGACCACCGCAATGCGTTTGCCGTTGATCATTCCACTCCTTCTGCTTCCAATCCCACGCAGTTGCGGCAAACTGCAAAAACCATGCCTGTTGTTCCCGGTCGGGTGAACCGGAAGACTCCTGTGCTCTTGCTGTGGAGGATTCTCCTTATTTTACCGCGAACTCCAGCAAAGCAAAAGCGTACCTCCTGCGCCGTTCTCATTCCGCGCGGGCCAATCCGCCGGTCGCTTCCTGCAAATAAAGCGAGCCTCCCAGGCGGAGGCTCGCTTCACGGCGCCTTATGCACGTCCGTCCCAGTTGTACATCCGTTCAGGCGGCAACGGAGCCTGCTTAGGGCATCTCCGACTCAGCAACGAACGAATCCGCAACCTCGTGCTCACTCATGGAAGCCCATTCACCCCCAGCTTCCTTCAATATCCCGCGCACTCCGAACGCAAAGATCCCCAGCATCAGGAACATCTCCGCGTACTTCCACGCCTCCGGCAGCACCGTCACCCAATCTTCGTTGGCCTCCACCATCACATTCAGCGCCAGCAGCGCCGTCGCGCTTCCAATCACCACGGCTCTGCTCGGACTCCGCCCAGCCTTGTGCAGTGAGCGCCATGCCAGAATCGCCATCGGCAGCGAAACCGCCGCAACATCGTAGGATTGAATTCGCGGACTCAGCAGAACCACGCCCAGCAGCATCACCGGAGCCCAGCTCTCAAAACAGATTCTCCGCTCGCGGTACAGCCGCGCGAGCCTCAGCAGCAGCAGGAACAGTCCGGTTGCATAGCAGGCGTAGAGCACAATGCACGGAATCTCGTGAGGCACCCCGGAGCGCTGCAGGATGCGTGCCAGGTTGCCCACCGGCCCGCATCCAAAATCGCGCCTCGATTGCGACATCAGCTTCAGTGAATTCACATACACCTGGAAAGCCTGTGGCCATATCCGGCTCTGCAGCGCGTAGAGCGAGACTCCGATTGCTCCCGTCGTCACCGCCCGCATCCACTGCCGCCGTCCGCACAGCAGGGGGATCGCCAACATCGTCAGCAGTTGTATCTTGACGCAGGCCGCCGCCAGCACCGCCAGATAGAACCAGTTCCAGCGTCCGCGCTTCCAGCCCTGGACGGCCGCCGCCAGCATGAGGCCGTAGAGAATGTACGCAATATTTCCCGCAACAAATACATCCGAGATCAGCAGCCCGGGAAAAAACGTAATCACCGGCGCCGCATAACTGAGAATCCTGCGCTCTTCTGGAGTCGCCAACTGCATCCCTGCCCACAACTGCGTCAACCATCCGGAGCAGTACGCGAAGACATACAGCGCCGTCACCAGCCACAAAGGCATCAGCCTTGCCAGCCCGGCCGCCGGAATCAGGAATAGCGGCGAGTACGCAAGCGAAGAGCTTTCCTGGCCGTGGATATACGCCGTGTACTGCCTTATCGCTTCCAGATAGCTCTTGGCGTCGCAGCCATACGGCGTGAAGAGCGCCATTGCCACCACCGAACACGCCGCCCCCAGCCACAAAAGCTGCACGCCCCACCCGTTCCAGCCTTCGGCAGCCTTCCAGCCCCGTTTGGCGGGTGCCGCCTTCCCAGGGAGGGCTCGGCAAGTCCGCTTGCAGACTGCAACTCCACTACTTTCCATGAGGGCCAAATCACATTCCTTTTGACTTACGGAGCGCTTCCTTGAAAGATGATGTGTCCGCCGGCGCGCCACCTGGCGCGCTGTTCCGGCGGGGCCAGGTGGCGGCGGGCAGGACAGACCAATACAGGGACTGCTCTAGCCTAGCTGCCTCTTCTGCTTCCAGTTCTGGATCGGCGCTCCGGAACGCAAGATTGCCCAGTTTCAATAGCAGATACCACATTCGGCGATACCACTTGCAGCCTGCGGATGCCTGTTTCGTGCCGCGCCTCCTGCGGGCCAGGGTTGCAGCGAACCCCTCCACCTCTCCACGCTCGCACTCTTGCCGTTTGCAGTCTTTGATGCGCCCAACCTTTCCCCCTCTCACCTCCTTCTCTTCCGGTAAACTAATTCCATGAGAACTCAACTGGCTCTGCTCGGACTCTTCCTCTGCGCCCTGCCTCTATGCGCCCAAAGGACTGCCCGGCGCGTCGTCGCACCATGTGAGTTGACCACCGCCGCCGTCATTCCCTCCGGCAGGGAGAGCGACACCCAGGGCCGCGAGTTTGCCATCCGCGTCACCAACTCTTCTCCCCGCACCGTCGCGGTTCCCCGCTCCCCCAACTTCGGATGGCGCGTCGAAACGCAGCACAAGAAGGATTGGCGCTTCAAAGCGGAAGGTGGTCCCGTCCGTCGCGTCAGCGCCAGTGACACTCACATCGTCGTCTCCGGCAATCCGGACAGCACACCGCTCCTCGAGATTCCTCCTGCCCACGGCGAAACCTTTTTCGTCTATCTTCCCGGAGCCGAGAAGGCGCTACTGCCTGACCGCCCGTTCTCAACCTTTAAGCTCACGCTCTACTGGGCCGCTTCCAGCGAGTTGGCAAAGGCCACGCCCAACATCCTTCCCTGTGCCCTCGCGCCGGAGTGGGTGGTGAACGTGCAGCAGTTGCCGCCGCCAAAGTAGCTGGTCTTTGCCTTCCAGCTTTGCCTTCGTGAACTGCCCTCCCGAGGCTTCCCTAAGGTGTGGCTGCAATGCAAATCACGCCGCAAACCGTGGCCGCAGATGATATAAGAAATAGAAACACCCGCAATCCGGCCTGACCGGACGAAGAGAGAGCTTCCCTGATGGCGAAAACCGCAAAGATCTCCGTAGGAATTCTGGGGGCCACCGGAATGGTGGGCCAGAGATTCATTCAACTCCTCGAACATCATCCCTGGTTTGAAGTCGCATGGGTCGCCGCCAGCGAGCGTTCCTACGGAAAGACCTACGCTGAAGCCGCCAAGTGGAAGATGAAGACGCCCATTCCCCGCCGCGTCGCCAATATGAAGCTCTCCGCCGCCGAGCCGGGTGGAATCGGAAATCTCTCCGCGCCCAAGGTCATCTTCGCCGCCCTCGACTCTGACATCGCCCGTGAGATGGAGCCTGCCTTTGCCGAAGCCGGATGCGCCGTCATCTCCAATTCCTCGGCCTTCCGCATGCATCCCCAGGTGCCGCTCGTAATTCCTGAGATCAACGCCGATCACATCAAACTCATCGAGCAGCAATCCTGGCGCAGAGGTTCCGGCGGTTTCATGGTCACCAACGCCAATTGCTCCGTCATGGGACTCGCCATCGCCCTCGCTCCTCTGCAAAAGGCCTTCGGCGTCGAAGCCGTCTTCGCCGTCACCATGCAGGCTGTCAGCGGCGCCGGCTATCCCGGCGTCCCCTCCATGGACATCCTCGGCAACGTCGTTCCCTTCATCAAGAACGAAGAAGAGAAGATGCAGGAGGAAGCCGGCAAACTCCTCGGCAAGCTCAAGGGACGCGAAATCGTCCCCGCCGCATTCACCATCAGCGCGCATTGCAACCGCGTCGCCGTCGAGGACGGACATACTGAATCCATCTCCATCAAGCTCAAAAAGCGCGCAACGCCCGAGAAGATCATCGCCGCATGGCGCGAGTATCGCGGACAGGTCGCCGATCTCAAGCTTCCCTTCGCGCCCGCCGAGCCCATCTTCTACGATGAGCGTCCCGACCGTCCCCAGCCGCGCCTCGATCTCGACCGTGGCCACGGCATGACCGTCTCCTGCGGACGCTTGCGTCCCTGCTCGCTCCTCGACTGGAAGTTCACCATGCTCTCGCACAACACCATCCGCGGCGCCGCCGGTGCCGCCCTGATCAATGCAGAGCTGCTCAAAGCCAGGGGATATCTCGACTAGAGAAATAAGCATGTGTTCTAAGGATGTCTATGTTCGAGAGAGTCTCATTCCGAATATTCGAGAGACTGTCACTCCCAATGTTCGAGAGAATGTCACTCCCAATGTTCCAGAGGGTGTCATCCCGAATGTTCGGGAGAGTGTCATTCCGAGCGCAGCGAGGAACCCCTGCGCGGCTCAAGTCTTCAGCGCCGCTCCAGAGGCCCTTCGGCCACAGACTCCCGCCGCGTCCATTGCCAGGCCACGCGCTCTCCACGCAAGCTCTTTAGTTGCCTTGTGTGAACATGAGAGTAACAATGCAACGTGGTTTGCGTTCTTGGCCTTTGCCTTTAACCTTGAAACCTGCGAAACCTTGAAACTTTGAAACCTAAGGTTCTTCCATGATCGTAATGAAATTCGGCGGCACGTCCGTCATGGACGCCACGGCGATTGACCGCACGGCGCAGATTGTAAAGGGCCGCCTGCCGCGCCGTCCCGTCGTCGTCGTCTCCGCCATGTCCAAGGTCACCGATGCGCTCCTCGCCGCCGGAAAAGCCGCCGGGGAGGGCCAGCGCGACCGCGCACTCGAACTCGCTCATGCTCTCCGCCGTCGCCATCACTCCACCGCGAAGGAACTCGTCAGCTCCGACCAGTACGCCAACCTCGCCGCCGAGATCGAACGCGAATTCGACACTCTCGACGAGCTCCTCAAGGGCATCGTCGCCGTCGGCGAGCTTTCGCCCCGCAGCTCGGACTACGTCGTCAGCTATGGCGAGCGCCTCAACAGCAAGATTGTCACCGAAGCCTATCGCGCCCGCGGAATCCGCGCCGCTCTCGTCGATGCCCGCAAGGTCATGATCACTGACATGCAGCATGGCCGGGCCATCCCTCAGGCCGACGAGATCGAGCATCGCGCCAAGAACCTCGTCCGCCCTCTTCTCGACGACGCGCAGGTTCCCGTGATGGGCGGATTCATCGGCGCTACCGAACACGGCGTGCAAACCACCATCGGCCGCGGCGGCTCCGACTACTCTGCCGCGCTTCTCGGCTCAGGACTCGACGCCGAGGCCATTGAAATCTGGACCGATGTCGATGGCATGATGACCACCGATCCCCGCATCTGCCCTGACGCCCGCCGCATCCGCGTCATCTCCTTCGAGGAGGCCGCCGAACTCGCCTACTTTGGAGCCAAAGTCCTGCACCCGGCCACGGTTCTTCCCGCCGTTCAGAAAAATATCCCCGTCCTCGTCCTCAACTCCCTCAATCCCACCAACGAGGGAACCCTGATCGTCAGCCGCGCGCCTCGCTCCAACTCCACCTTTAAGGCCATCGCCGCCAAGAAACGCATCACCATCGTCGAAGTCGTCGCCGCCCGCATGCTCGGAGCCCACGGCTTCCTCAAGGCCATCTTCGATGTCTTTGACAAGCACGGCTGCTCCATCGACGTCGTCTCCACCTCCGAGGTCAGCGTCTCCCTCACCGTCGATTCCAACGAAGCGATCCCCGCCATTGCCGCCGACCTCGAAAAGATTGCCGACGTAAAATATGCCGGGCGCAACGCCATCGTCTGCCTCGTCGGCGAGAACATCCGCGAGACCCCGCAGATCGCCGCCCGCGTCTTCACCGCTCTCGGCGAAATTAACGTCCGCATGATCTCCCAGGGCGCATCCGAGATCAACATCACCTTCGTCATCGCCGAAGACGATGTGCCCGAAGCCATGCGCCGCCTGCACAAGGCTTTCTTCACCGAAGTCGACCCGGAAGTATTCGACTGACGTTTGCGCAGTGGCCCGTGCAGCCCCCTTTTCACAGGTGGCCACTCAACGCTCTTTTCGTTGCGTGCGTTTTACAGGCGCCGCAAATGCTCCCCCACAATCGGATTTGCCAGTAGAATCAGTGGAGACAACATGGCCATGGAGAGACAGCAATGAGGTTCGTACTTCTGGGCGCGGGGAAGACCGGCGCATTGGTCGCTGAGATCGCAACCATGCGCGGCCACACCGTCGAGATCATCGAGGTTCATGAGAACCACAAGGGAGCGGCGCTCACCCGCTCGCGTCTCGCCGGCGTCGATGCCGTCATCGACTTCACCACCCCGGACTCCGTCATGTCCAACATCGAAGCCACCATCCGCGCCGGAGCCAACATGGTCGTCGGCACCACCGGCTGGTACGCCGAGCTGCCCCACGTCCGCAACCAGGTCGAGCGCGCCCGCACCGGATTCCTCTGGGCCTCCAACTTCTCCATCGGCGTCAATCTCTTCTTCGCCATCGTGCGTGAAGGAGCCAAGGCGCTCAAGTACGGATACGAGGGCCGCATCTGCGAAACCCATCACATCCACAAGCTTGACGCGCCCTCCGGCACCGCCGTCTCGCTCGGCAAAACTCTTGAGCAGTTCGGCGGCAAGAAGGTTCCCATCTCCAGCATCCGCGAAGGCGAAGTCGTCGGCACCCACACCGTGGAATTTCTCTCCGCGGCTGATAAGATTACCCTGACCCATGAAGCTGAAAACCGCCGCGGCTTTGCCGAAGGCGCCGTCCGCGCCGCCGAGTGGGTCAAGGGCAAGCGCGGATTCTACGAGTTCCAGGAAGTCTTTTCTGAGCTGAAGGGTTAGGCCAAGCATGGTCAAATTACGTGGATGTGGAACGGCTCTCGTCACCCCGTTTCTTGCCGATGGATCCATCGATGAAAAGTCTCTGCGCGCGCTCGTCGCCTGGCAGATTGACTCCGGCATCGACTTCCTGGTTCCCTGCGGAACCACCGGAGAAACGCCAACTCTCTCCCACGAAGAGTGGCGCAAGGTCATCGAGACCACCATCGAAGTCGCCGACGGACGCGTTCCCATCGTCGCCGGTGCCACCTCCAACTCCACCGCCGAGGCCGTCAACAAGGCCGCTGAGGTCTCGCGCATCAAGGGCGTCGACGCCATCCTCTCCGCCTCGCCCTACTACAACAAGCCCACGCAGGAGGGCCAGTACCAGCACTTCAAGGCCGTCGCCGAGGCATCCGCCGCACCCGTCGTCCTCTACAACGTTCCCGGACGTACCGGCGTCAACCTGCTGCCGGAAACCCTCTGCCGCCTTGCCAAGCTGCCTAACATCGCCGCCGTCAAGGAAGCCAGCGGGCTCGTCACCCAGATCGCCGAAATCTGCAGCCTGCTTCCCGACTTCACCCTCCTCAGCGGCGATGATGCCATGACTCTGCCCGCCATTGCCGTCGGCGGCGTCGGCGTCATCTCGGTCGCCTCCAACGCCTTCCCCAAAGAGATGGCCGAGCTCACCCGCCTCGCCCTCGACAATCAGTGGGAAGCCTCGCGCGCGCTCTACCAGAAGTATCTCGCCCTCATGCAGGCCCACTTCATCGAGAGCAATCCAATTCCCGTCAAAGCCGTTCTTGCCATGATGGGACGCATCGAGGAAAACTACCGTCTCCCCCTGGTCCAGATGCAGCCCGCGCTCCGCGCCAGGCTCGAAGCCATTGCCCGCGCCGCCGGAGTCGTCCAGTAGAAGTTCCACCTGCTACTGCCTGCATAAATCGGGTCCTGAGAGCGTAATCCAGGTGCCCCACATCCGCCCCGCAGCTGGGCGAATGTGGGGCACAGAACTTGTCCTTGAACCTGCTCCTGATCTTCCCCCTGTCTTCGAATACAACTTCCGCGCCCGTAGGAGTAATCTATCTGGCGAGTAAGGAGAGCTATCGTGTCCTCAAGATGCATCCACAAGAGCCTCGCTCTGTTCCTCGTCGCCCTCTGCTGCGTCGCCGCGCTGGCGCAGATGCCCAACCCCTACGGCCCATCCATCACTCTGGAGCAGGCAAAGAAACCCGCTGCCGCCGCCCTTGCCGAAGCTGCCAGGAATAAGTGGACCATGGCAGTTGCCATCGTCGATACCGCCGGCACTCTTGTCTATTACGAGAAAATGGACAACACCCAGGTCGCCAGCGCCACCGTCGCCATCGACAAGGCGCGCTCCGCTGCCATCTACAAGCGCCCCACCAAGGCCATGGAGGACGCCCTTGCCGCCGGTGGCGCCGGTCTCCGAATCCTGCGCCTTGAAGGGGCCATGCCCGTCGGAGGAGGCATTCCGCTCATCGTTGACGGCAAAATCATCGGTGCCATCGGCGTCTCCGGAGACACCAGCGATCACGACAATCTGTGCGCTACCGCCGGGGCGGCTGTCATCAACCCGCCCCCCGCAAAATAGCTCCACTCGCGCATGTTGCCTTCTCCCTCACGGGGTGCCCCATCCTAGCCTTCCTTTGGCTAGGGTGGGGTTCTTGGTTTTGCTTTTGCTTTTGCTCTGGTGCCCCATTTCTGCCTTCTTTTGGCAGAAGTGGGTCTGTTGACCTTGCTCTTGGGTTGTTGTCCTTGTCTTCGCGGTTGACTTTCCTTCTCTCCACCTCTGCCGTTCTTGCCAAACGTATTCTTACTCTTTCCGTCCCGCGCGCCGCTGTTGTTCTTCCAACTCGCGGATCAGCGCTTCATACCCGTCGGCCATCGCCTGCACCGAGTACTCCTGTTCCACCCACCTCCGGCAATCCAGCGCGCGAATGTTGCTTAGCTCGCTGCATGCCCGCGCCATCTCGTCCACGTTCTTCACCAGAAAGCCCGTCGTCTTCGTCACCGCTTCCTTCAGCGCGCCTGCTTCAAATGCAATCACCGGAGTCCCGCACGCCATCGCCTCCAGTGCCACCAGTGAAGTCGTCTCCGCCACCTGCGAGGTCACCAGCAACGCCCGCGCCTCGCGCAGCAGCCTCGCCTTCTCCTCAAAGGACGGCAGTTCCACCCAGCGCACCCGGTCGTGATCGATGCGCGGCTTCACCTCCCGTTCCCAGTACTCCTGGTGCCATTGAAACGGATACACCTGCCCGGCCACGATGATCGGCAATCCCGCCTTCTGCGCCGCCTCAATCGCCAGGTGCGGAGCCTTCTCCGGACACACTCGCCCCAGCCACATCACAAAATCCGAACGCTGCCGGCCCATCGCAAAGCGCCTCACGTCGATCCCGTTCCGCACCACCGGCATCATCCGTGGAAGATCCAGGAACTCGGCCTTCTGTGTCTCGCTCACGCAGTTGAAATACAGATTCTCCGCCGGCCTCTCAAAGGCATTCGCCGCATACATCGACCGCGGCAAATGCAGCGTCGCCAGCACCGGTGCATCCACCTGCGCCGCGTGGCGGAAGAAGTGTCCGCTGTGGTCCAGCACCATGTCGAACTTGCCGCCCGCGCACGCCGCCAGCACCCGCTCCGTGTGCTCGCGCTCGCGCACTGCGTTTCCATCCCGCACCTCTTTCGAGGCTTCTCCCGTCGCAATCAGCCGCCCGATTGTCGAGGAACCGGCGCAGGCAGCCACCTCCGTCTGCGAGCCCCGTGCCGCCAGCTCTCTCTCCAGTGCCCACAGCACTTGCTCGGCCCCGCCCGCGCTCCGCTCGCTCACCGGCAGCAGCGGATACGCCACCATCAACAATCGCCTCAACTCCCGACCTCCAGAAACTCCTTGAATTTCGCGCAAACTTCCCGCGCGCTCATCCACCACTGCCACTGTTCGTAGTTCGTCCGCCCCGCGTGCGGAGCCTTCGTATAATCGTACTTCACCTGCGGACGCATCGCCTCCCGCCGCACATTGAAGGTCCGCAGAAAGTCTCCCTGCGACCTGTACTGCGCACACATCGCCAGCTTCCGCTCCAGCTCCGCGCCGCTCATCTCCACCTCAACCTCGGCCCCGCTCTCGTGGATGAACCGCTGCACCCGCAGCGTCCCTTCCCCACCCGCCTGCCACTGCTCGCCGCCAGCCGCGGAACCCGCCGCCCCGCCATTCTCCCGCCAGTACACCGGAGCCTCCCACACCGGAACCGCAAACTGTCCTCCCAACCGTGCCGCCAGCAGGCTGCAACTGTCGTGATCCGGATGTCCGCCCTCGTACGCCAGCGTCGCAATCGCCTCCGGCCTCACCCGCTCGGCCAGCCGCTCCAACCGCGCGTACGCCGTCCCCAGATTCAGGAACAGCCGCTGGTCCTCCAGCCGTTCCTCTTCTTCCGCCAGCAGCGCCAGCTCGCTTACTCCTGCCAGCTCCGTCGCGCGCCGTGCCTCTTCCCGCCGCACCGCCCGATACTTCTCCCGCGACCCAAAGCGGCCCCAGAAATACTCATCCCTCGGCGCGCCGTCGGTCACAATCGCCACCACCGCCTCGCGCATCTTTTGCAGCAGCGCCCCGAACGCTACGCTCTCATCGTCCGCGTGCGCCACCACCACCAGCGTCCGCCCCGTCAACTCCCTCTTCCAGTCGCTCATATCGATCCATCAGGTGCATCGAATGCATCGCGTGCGTCGGATGCGGGTGCATCGAATGCTTCGGGTGCCCCATCCTAGCCTTCCTTTGGCTAGGGTGGGGTAGTTGCTCTTGCCCTTGCTCTTGCTTCTGGTGCCCCATTTCTGCCTTCCTTTGGCAGAAGTGGGTCTGTTGCTGTTGCTCTTGCTGTTGCTCTTGCTGTTGCTCTTGCCCTTGCTCTTGCTTCTGGTGCCCCATTTCTGCCTTCCTTTGGCAGAAGTGGGTCTGTTGCTGTTGCTGTTGCTCTTGCTGTTGCTGTTGCTCTTGCCTTTGCCTTTAACTTTCGCAACTTGCGCAACCTGCCCAACCTGCCCAACCTGCTCTCACTCCGGCTCCGCCACTTCTTTCCCTGCTACCTTCCGCGCTGTCGGATCTGCAACCCGCGTCGGTTCTCCTACCTGTTGTGCCGCAATCGCCAGAAAGTACGCATGCCAGAACGGATCTTCGATCCCGTTCAACTGGGTCGCAATCGTCGAAGGAGAGGCGTATGCCGCCAGCGAAACCAGCGCCCACGACTGCCCATCCGGGACGACCCAATCCGCGCACGCGCCCGCCCTGTACCTCGCGTTCACCACCTGCAACCCGCGCGCGATCGCCGCATGCAGTTCATCCGCCCCGCTCTGTCCGCCGGTCGCCCCGGCAGCCCCTTTGGCCGCGTTTCCTGCATGGCCGCGCATCGCCGCCGCCACCTCGTGGAAAGCTGTTTGCAGCCCCAGGTCCACCTTCGGAACCTCCGCCACCGCCGTATCCCGCTCCCCTCGCAGCGCCAGCATCCCCGGAGCCGTCTTCCGCGCCTCCTCATAAGCCTTCGGAGCCGAGATCCGCACATCGTACAGAGCCTTCGCCACCAGCCCCCTCTGCTCCGCCGTCAACGGCCGGTCTTCGTTTTCGGCGAACTTCCGCAGTTGTGCTACCACGGCCCGCCCGGCCTCTTCCGCCGTGTCCTCAAAGATCGCTTCCATCGCCGCCGCCTGTTGCAGCAGAGACGCAAAATCGCTTACTCCCCACAATCCTTCCTGCCCCTTCTCAAAGATCGTCAGCGTCTGCCTGAAGAAATCCTCCGCCGCATCCTCATTCGGACGCAGCCTTGCCAGCGCCGCCGCGCTCGCGCTGTACGGGAAGCCTCCCTGCTCGCTCCACTTCCTTCCATGCGCCAGCAGAGCCTGCGCCCCCGCCGCCCCGTGATGCTGCATGTACCCGGCAAATACCAGCCGCGCCGCCATCCTCCGCGCGTCCGCCCGGTCGCCATCCTGGCTCGCCGGAAGTGAATCCAGCACTTCCAGTGCGCGGTCTGCGTCATACACAGCCAGCCGCGCCGCCGCCGTTGCAATCGCTGTCTCGCGCCCCGCGCCTGTTTCTGCCGCCCCGCATCTTCCATTGTCAGCAGGCGTCGGACTCATGCCCTCTGCCCCGTCTCTACCATCGCCGGCAGATGCGGAACTCCCCGCCCCCGGCAACTTCTGCGCCAGCCCGAACATCTCTTCGGCCCACTGCCTCTTCTCCGCGGCCATTACCTCGGGACGCATCGTATAAAGCAGCCGCGTCATCAGCGCCACCCTCTGCTTCGGCTCCAGCCCCACCCCCAGCGCGTATGCGTTGCGCGCCATCTGCTGGGCCAGCTCCACCTGTGCCCGCGTCACCGCCGGAGCCGCCTTCTTCGCGCCTGCGCTTTTCTTCTTTCGCGCCGCCACCGTAACCACTCGCGCCGTGCTCCCCGCCTGCGCCTGCACGCACCCCGGCAGCGTCGCCAGCATCAGCAGCCCGCCCGTCATCCATCTTCTCCACACATCCATCCGCATCACGCGCCGCCGCTCTCCCTCAGATGCTACAATCCCGCACATGTCCAAGCCCCGTGCAAAGAAGATAAAGCTCCTGTTGCTGGATGTCGATGGCGTCATGACCGACGGCAAACTTTTCCTCATTCCCGTTCCCGGCTCCGGCGAAACCACCATCGAGGTCAAGGGATTCCACGCCCACGACGGCACGGCATTCTCTCTCGCACGCTTCGGCGGCCTCAAAACTGGAATCATCACCAAGCGCGTCTCTGAAACCGTCCGCCTCCGCGCCCGCGATCTCAAAATCGAATACGTCTCACAGGGAGCGGACGACAAGCTCTCCGCATTCCGCGAAATCCTCCAGCAGGAAAATATCAGGCCGGAAGAAGCCGCCTTCGTCGGCGACGACATCATCGACCTTCCTGTCATGCGCAACTGTGGACTCGCCTTCGCCGTCGCCAATGCCCGTGAAGACGTCAAGGACGAGGCCCACGTCATCACCGACCATCGCGGTGGCGAGGGCGCCGTGCGCGACGCCGTCGAGTACATTCTCAAGGCTCAGGGATCGCTCGCCCGCTGTGTCGAGGCCTACATCTCCGGACGCACTCCCGCCGCCGACAAACAACAGTAGCCTCGCGCCCTAAGGGTGTGAATGCGCCTTGACGCAAAAAAGCCCACCGGCCTACTCAGCCGGTGGGTCACCGTTTCCCCTGTAACGTTTCCGTTTCAGGAGGCTCTGGAATCCTTAGACGGAATCCATCACAAGAAGTTGTCTCCAGCAGAAATAATTCACTCTCGCCAGTCAACTCGACGTTGATGGAGAACACTCGGCAGGTGGCGGGTGCCCCATCCCGTTTCAGCTGCTGAGGGTGCCCCATCCTAACCGCGCTTTTCGGTTAGGGTGGGGTAGTTGACCTTGCTCTTGCTCCTGCTCCTGTTCTTGCTTTTGTTCTGGTGCCCCATATCTGCCTTCCTTTGGCAGATGTGGGTCCGTTGACCTTGCCGTTGCTCTTGCTGTTGCTCTTGCTCTTAACCTTCGAAACCTTGAAACTCTGAAACCTTGAAACCTGCCCTACCCCTCACCCCTCTCTCCCCAGAAACGTCCTCTCTCCCTCCCAGCGCGCCACTACCACCGTCGCCAGGCAGTTTCCCAGCACATTCACTCCCGTCCGTCCCATATCCATCAACTGGTCAATCCCCAGCAGAATGAACACCGGCTCCACCGGCAATCCAAAGCTGCTCACCGTCCCCAGCAATATCACCAGCGATGCCCGAGACACCCCGGCCACTCCCTTGCTCGTCAGCATCAGGGTCAGCATCAGCAGCAACTGTTGCCCCAGCGTAAGATGCACTCCCGCCGCCTGGGCCACGAACATCGCCGCCAGCGCCAGGTACAGCGTGCTCCCGTCCAGGTTAAAGCTGTATCCCGTCGGCATCACGAAGGCTACAATCTGCCGCGGAACCCCGAACTCTTCCATCTTTTCCATTGCAACCGGCAGCGCCGCCTCGCTGCTCGACGTAGCAAACGCCACCGACACCGGCTCGGCCACCGCCCGCAAGAACCTTCGCAGCGGAACCCGCGTCACCAGCGCCACCGGCAGCAGCACTCCCAGCACAAAGACCGCCAGCGCCGCATACAGCGTCGCCAGCAGCCGCGCCAGGTTGGAGAGCACTCCCAGCCCCGTTGACGCAACCGTATAGGCCAGCGCCGCCCCCGCGCCAATCGGAGCGAAGTACATCACGATCTTCGTGAACTTGAACATCGTCTCCGCCAGCGACTCCACCACCGTCAGCAGAGGCTTCCGCCTCTCTTCGCCAACCATCGCCAGCGCGATCCCGAACAGTACGGCGAATACCACCACCTGCAGCACCTGTCCCTCGGCCACGCTCTTCGCAATGTTCTCCGGGAAGATGTGCAGGATCGTTTCCACCAGCGTCAGCTTCTGCGTCGGCATCGCATCGCCCGCCGATGCGCCGCTCAGGTGAATCCCCACTCCCGCCTGCGAGAGATGAATTGCCGCCAGCCCAATCGCCAGCGCAAACGTCGTGATGACCTCGAAGTACACGATGGCCTTCACTCCCATGCGCCCCACTTGTTTCAGATTGGCGTGCCCCGCGATCCCGCTCACCAGCGTGGCAAACAGCAGCGGCGCAATAATCGTCTTGATCAGCCGCAGAAACACCAGGCTCAGCACCCGTAGACTCAGTGCCAGCGCCGGAGCGTCGTTCCCGATCTCCGCTCCCAGCACCATGCACGCAAATATCCACGTCGTCAGAGAGCGCCGCAGCGCCGCATACACCAGCAGCGCGGCCAGCGCCGTCCACCGCAGCCACAGCAGCGCCCCGCCCATGCTCCAGTTCGCCATGGTGCCGCTCGCGAGGTGCAAACCCACTCCCGCGTATCGCCCCAGCGCCCATACCACGGCCACCGCCGCATACAACCCCGCCGCCGCCCATGCCGCTTTCTGCTTCATTCCTATCCTTGCCACCGCACCTGGAGATGCCCACAAGCTTACGCACGCGGGTACACAGGGGGTACGCACGAGGCTACACACGAAAATACACACGAGGGTGCCCCATCCTAGCCCGTCTTTGGCTAGGGTGGGGTAGTTGACCTTGCTCTTGCTCTTGCCCTTGCTCTTGCTCTTGCTCTTGCTCTTGCTCTT